>Ga0214927_100014_pt1 | contig 236046 bp, 228 predicted proteins | sample Stichaenrichm16X_FD_168612 | JGI IMG/M metagenome (GOLD analysis project Ga0214927, IMG submission 168612) | Xylose enriched microbial communities from anaerobic bioreactor in Madison, Wisconsin, United States - 16X | ecosystem: Engineered > Bioreactor > Anaerobic > Unclassified | place: USA... | reverse complement strand
GCTCATGATTTAAATTTATTATTTGTTTTACGAATTGACTTCGCAAATGTTTGGTTCCAATTCCGAAGAATTGAAACGCCCTGCACATTTGTTTGTCGAAAATTTTGTTCAGTTTTCAAAGGTCTACTTGGTTGTGGAAGAGATGAATCATCTCTCGCGACAACTATTTAAATATACCACGCTGATTGTTTTATGTCAACAACTTTCTCAATTGATTGAATTGATATTGGTTGGTCACGAACAAAAACAGCACCTATAAATATATCGAAGTTTGATCAATTCGTCAAGCCCCAATTTCAAATCAATTGAACTTTAACGATCGGGACTGTTTATCCCAAACGATGACTTGTTTTAATCCAAATTAAAAGTGGAACATCCCTGTTCCACTTTAATTCGCAAACCTATTTCAATTCAGGTGCATCGGTCTTGTACAAATTCATAGTTGATTTACCATTGTTCCTTGCTTCAATGCTGGTTGGTTCTTTCTTTTGGGCCTGCTTCAAATTATCAAGAGCCTTTGTATATTGATAAGTAAAATCTTTGCGATTAACTTTTTTGAATCCCTTAGGTGTGTAGAACCTGAGTAAATCTCCCCAGATGACCCGATCGGATAATGATAATTCCGTTGTCACATGGTTTTGGATGCTAGCCAACTGCCGTTTTTGAGCGGCATTTGGCGTAATCAGTTTGCCCGTCTTAGTCAAATAAACGTCGCTGCCCACCTTGGTATATTTCGGTGTAACAAAGTCGCCATCCCGGAATGCAACCCGCTGATCATGCTGCTTGGATAACAGATCGGTTCCAAACTGAATCGTATTATTATTCTTGTCGCCTAACAGATGCAAAATAGTTGGCAAGACATCAATCTCACCACCATATGTGTGATTGACCCCACCCTTAAGGCCAGGTGCATGAATCATGAACGGAACCTTCTGGAACTGTGCCAAATCATAATTGTTAATCGACTTCTTATGAAGCAGCTGGGCAATGGCCGGGCGGTGATTATTGGAAATACCGTAATGATCACCGTATACGACAATCATACTGTTCTTCATCAAACCGGTTCGCTTAAGATAATTCATAAATTCCGCGAAGGCCTGGTCCAGATAATGGGCAGTTTGAACGTATGGGTCAACCGTTTTATCCCCGGTCTTAGTGGCAGGAAAATCAGTATTTTGTTTATCCAGCAAATATGGATAATGATTGGTCAAAGTAATGAGTTTGGCATAAAACGGCTGAGGCAGCTGCTGAATATAATTGGCAGCATCTCTAAAGAAAATCTTATCCTTGAGACCATACCCGACACTGTAAGACGGCTTCGTCTTGTAATATTGAGAGCTGAAGAAATAATCATATCCCCAGGACTTGTACGTACTGTCCCGATTCCAAAAGCTGGGAACATCCCCATGGAATGCAGCTGTTGTGTAGCCTCGTTGATCCAAGATAGCGGGCGCCGCCTGATACGTGTTCTGGGCACCATATGTCACCATGGCAGATCCTTGAGGTAACCCGTACAGAGAATTTTCCAACATCATTTCGGCATCAGAAGTCTTCCCTTGAGCAACCTGGTGGAAGAAGTTATCAAAACCAATGGTATTTTTATTGTGGAAAAAGGCATTCAGGTGGGGCGTCACTTCCCTGCCGTCGACTTTATAATCAATTAAGAACTGCTGGAAACTTTCAAGATGAATAATGAAGACGTTCTCGCCCTTGGCCTTGCCAAAATAAGCCGGATTGGCCTTGGCCCGACTATGATCTAAGTATTTCAAAATACTATCCATATCGCTGGCCTTGGCTTTTGATCGGGTAGCGGATTCTTTTTGGGTTTGGTATGCATTAAAAGCGGCATACTCGTTTAACCCTAAGTATTTAACAATATAATTATTGTCGAAAGTTCGGGTCAACAAACCAGACCGATCCGTGCTTGCCAGACCGTATTCGCCACCCATTAAGAGAAAAGAAACGATCGTAATGAAAAATGCATAACGCTTCTTAAATGGAGCGGCGTCAATTCGAATCACGTGAAAAGCCAACAACGCAATCAAAATAATCACATCCAGAAAAACAAAAAAGTCACTGAAGTGAAGAATTTCAACCAGGCTCTTCCCCAAGTTATTTTGAACATTGCCGGATCCTTTGATGACACCCAACGAAAGAAAGTCGGAAAACTCACGGTAGTACAGAATATTGGCAAAAATCCAGATGCTCTCCAAAGTATCGATGATCATCATCAACCAATAAGATAGCCGGCCACTAAAATAAAGGGCAATGCCCAATGTCAATAGTGCCGCCGGGATGGGGTTGACTGCCAGCAAGAATTCCTGCATGCCGCCTTTAACGCCCAGCGTAAATTTAGTTTGATACGCAATATACGTCTTGATACAAAATAAAATGACAACCAGCAAAAAGAAGCCAATTCTGGTGTTTAAAAGATTTGAAAAACGATATTTCTTATCCGTTAACATTCCTGTTCCTCCAAATGTTTCCCTGCCCGCTATTTAATGCGGTTATCGGGATCATCAACTTTATCTGGTTTGACTAATAAAGCACAGGCCCCAGCAGCCATTCCAAAGTAATACGTTAAAATTCTCCAAATAATCATTGCCAATACCAATTTGCTGTTACTCGAAATAAAGCTATGGAAAAGTGATTCAAAACTGAATTCGGCACCACCAGAACCACCAGGAATTGGGAACAACGAAATAATCATCACAATCATGATGTGTAAACTGGTAACCATAATCACGTTGATACTAGTATAGCCGAGCGATAGCATAATGAAATATGGGATGAGGTAATAAAAAAGAAGTTGAAAAAATGTGAGAACAACGATTTTTAATAATAGCTTGGGTTGACGCCCGATTCTGACGCTTTCCTCAAACAAATTATCAATTTTGGAATACATCGTTTCACGCATTGAATAAAATTTCTCGTCCTTGATGAACCATTTAACAGGATGAAAAAGTAATTTTGAAAGTTTCTTGGTAAACGACGGCCAATACATTATCAACAGTAAGCCAACGATGACAAATAGATGAATTAAAAAGCCAAATAAAACGAACAGCGCCAAAAAGTGCAATTTGGTTGCGACAAAATGGAATCCAATGACCAAGCTGATAAAAAAGTTGATCACAATCATTCCTTGATACACCACAAACTTCATCAACAGAGCGGAGCTTGCCCGACCGCCATCAATCCCAGTCTGCAGCATGACAAACAACTGTCCGGGTTGGCCCCCAGATGAAAACGGGGTAATCCCATTAAATAGCTGTTCAACCAGCGGAACCCGCAGAGCATCCTTAAACGTGAAGTGTTCAACGCGATTGGACACCAAGACTTTTGTAATTACGCCCTCAATTAATAAATAGGCACAGATGCAAAGAAAGGCGACTAAAATCCACCAAGGATTCAGGGTGAACAGGTCATGGATCAGCACACTCAATTTAACGTCCCTCAAAGAGTATGCAATAATTGCAATCCCAATTATCACCATCGTAAAGAGGGTAATTTTATTATTTCGTGACATTATTAACCTTCCTTAGATTGTTGATTATAAAAATCATACCAAACTTTGGCGAGATGATCTTCAGAATAGCGTTCACTGGCAATCGTCGTTTCATGCTGTAAAGCCGCCAATTTGTCAGGATTCAATAACAGTTGGTGCAGCTGTTCGTTCATCTGTTTTTCATCAGCAGCAGGAAGATAATAACCGCTGATGATCGACTTGTATAAATCAAGGTCCCGAAGCATCACCGGGGTATTGGTCGAAAACGCTTCAAGAACCGACATTGGAAACAATTCATTGTAAGACGGAAGGAGAAATAAATCCGCCATATTATAATATTGAACCATCTTGGCGCGGTCAATAATTCCTGGAAACGATAAATTACTTGGGGGATCCTTGACGATTTTTTCCAAATCAGCATAACCCTCGGTAATTTTGCCAAACGAAAAACCACCCGTCCAAATAAATTGGATCGTCGGGTTTTGCTTGGCCAGCTCCACGAAATCCAACACCCCTTTACGAGTTTGAATTTGGCCGCTGCCTAAAATGGTGAATCGTTTTGGATCGTATCCATGCTTGACTCTTAGGGCTTGTTTTTGTTGGTCATCAACATCGTAGAACTCGGCTTTGCTGACGAAATTAGGAATATAAGTAATCCGTTGCTTGTTAATTCCGTAGCGTTCCAGCTTGGGAATAAACGATGGGTTAACCACGACAATGTGGTCCATCCGCTTATAAAAGGCAATTACATACTTATAAAAAATCGCCTTAAACGGCTGGGGGATTTTAATGCTGCCTTCCAAGGTTTCCGGCAGGAAATGGACATAGCCGATTTTTCGCCCTCTTCGCCTGGAAAATGTCGAGAGGTAGAAACTGGGATTAATTGTATGGTAATGAGTAATATCCGCAGGTGCATAGCTATTAATGGTGATTTTAAAATCGTTAGGAAAGTGGTCCTTGAGCATTCTCACCAGTTCCACATAGGCACTGCCGACGCCTTGACCCTTGACCTTATCCGCGGTTGAAAACATATTAATCCTTAACATACAAACTCCTCACAAAATATTTAGTCGATATTAGTAGTGGCATTGTCTTGTAATTCTTGAGCCACCGCTACTGAATGATAAAAGTTAATCACCCGTTTGCCAAAGGTTTCTGCAGAAATTGCAGTCAGTTTCTTTTTCAAGATTTGTTTGGCTTTGGGTGTCTGAGTATTGACCTCGTGCTTTAAATAATGGGTCACAATCCCAACAAATTCATCGTCGTGCTCAAATGTCTGCCCCAAAGTTTCGGAGCTCAACAATCCATTGGTATAATCACTGGCCGAAACGACTACTGGAAGTCCGGCAGCCATCGCTTCAATGTAGGTTAGTCCTTGAGATTCTGATTTAGAGGTGGAAACAAAGACGTCGCATGCCCGATAGAAAGCATTGACATGATCATTAGCAACTTCACCGGTAAAGATGACATGATCATCCAGCTGCAGCGCATGCACCTGACTCATCAAATCATCTTTGGCGGGACCGTCACCCACAATCATTAAGATGGCGTTTGGAACCTCCGTCAAAATTTTTGGCAGGTAGTCAATTACCTCTAAGATGTTTTTTTCGTATGCCAAACGGCTAATCGAAAGCATCAGCGGCGTATCTGGAGAAATATGATACTCTTTGCGAATGTCGGTCTTGATTTCTTCAGCGTACATATCAACATCGATTCCGGTTGGAATAATCCGAATCTCGCTTTTAACACCGTAATCTGTCAACTTGTCCAATACGCGATCACTGGGGGCAATTACACCCGACAGGTGGTAGCAAAAAGCCAACGTCCCTTCTTTAACGTGGACGGGTTTGAGCAACTTGCCATTAGCCACATAGTGCAAATAATCTTCATACATTGTGTGATAAGTATGCACACAAGGAATATTCAGGTTTTTGGCGACAAATTTGCCGATCATTCCCATCGAAAACTCGGTTTGCGTATGAACAATATCCAAGTTGAGTTCTTTGGCAATTTCGTAAGCTTGAAATAATCCGCGGACCGCAATCCGCCGATCCGTAAATGAGATAAAGGGGATACTTGAGAAACGGAAAATATTCTGCTCGTAGGTGTCCTTATCGACATGCGGATCTGTTGTGGTGAAAATATAGACCTGGTTGCCCTGTCTCTCCAATTCATTTTTGAGAGTCTTAATCGAGGTCGCAACACCGCTCACCTGCGGAAAATATGTATCCGTAAAAATCCCAATATTCACGGCTGACACCCCTTTCTGATAAAAATCGATTAATTATGCTCGTGAAATGTGCCGTCAGGCCGTTACCCGGTGTGACGCATAGTCTCACAATCATTGTAATTATATTGGTTTAGTTCTGCTATTGCAAACCACCCGAATAAAAAGAACAAGCCGAAAACAGACGGTTTAACGCCATTAACAGCTTGTTCTTTAAGTTATTTATAAATCTATTGGACGTTATTAGTGGCCTGGTGAACAAAGGCAGTGACTTCTTCACTGGCGCTGGCCATGGTAACCGCCTTGTTGGCAAGGGTGACCATCTCTCTTGAATCGAGCCGTTTGATTAACGCTCGGGACTTGAGAATTGAAGAAGCGCTCATTGAAAATTCGTTGAGCCCCATTCCAACCAAAATTGGAATCGCGGTCTGATCGCCAGCCATCTCACCGCACATATAAGCAGGAAGATTATTATCATGACAAGCGTCGATAATATGCTTGATCATTCGTAAAACGGCTGGATTATAAGGCTGGTAAAGATATGAAACCATCCGGTTGCCACGATCGGCGGCCATGATGTATTGGATTAAATCATTCGTCCCAATACTCATGAAATCAACCTCATTGGCAAATTGGTCAGCCAAAATGGCAGCGGCCGGAACTTCAACCATAATCCCAATCTTAACCGGTTTTACCCGAACCTTTTCCCGAATCAATTTGATCCGTTCCTGATTAAAAATATTCTTAGCTTTTTTCAGTTCATTAATGGTCGTAATCATTGGAAACATCACTGACAGATTCCCAAACGAAGAAGCCCGCAGCAGCGCGCGGACCTGGGTGCGGAAAATATCCGGCTTATCCAGGCTCATCCGAATTGCCCGATATCCCAAAAATGGATTGGCCTCCTTTGGAACATCCAAATACGGTAAATCCTTGTCACCACCGATATCAGCAGTCCGAATGATCACCGGCTTTTTATCCATCTTTTGAAGCACCGTCTTGTAAACATTGAACTGCTCATCTTCAGTAGGCAGGTGATTAGAGTCCATATATAAAAATTCAGTTCGAAACAGGCCGATTCCCTCGGCACCGTTTTCGATAGCGCCGTCCAGATCGTCCAAAGTGCCAATATTAGCAGCAATGATTGGATGCTTACCGTCAGAAGAACTGGTCATTTGATGTTTGAAATCAGCCAACTTGCTCTTGCGTTGACGATAGTCAGCCTGCTTTTGAGTATATTCGTCTGTTTGGGCTTCAGTCGGATTAACGATGACGTTCCCAGTTGATCCGTCAACAATGACCGTATCGCCATTCTTGATATCTGCCAGCCGGCCCTTGAATCCAACGACCGCAGGAATCTCCAATGAACGCGACATTATGGCCGAATGAGAAGTCCGTCCACCCATATCGGACACGATTCCCAACACATAACTCGGCACGAATTGAGCTGTGTCGCTGGGAGTTAAGTCGTGGGCAATGATAATGACCTTGTGGTGAATCAAGGCCGGATCAACCAGCGGCACTCGCAGCAGGTGACTTAAAACCCGCTTGGTAACATCACGAATATCGCTTGAACGTTGGCGAATATATTCGTTATCCGTCATTGAATTAAAGATTTTGATGTAGCCGTCCGTGACTTTGGTTAAAGCATATTCGGCATTCACCTTCTCTTTTTCAATCGTTGATTTGATCCGATTGAGTAATTCAGGATCAGACAAAATTGCGCCATGAGCTTTAAAGACCTCAGCTTCACTGCTGCCGAGGTCTTCAAGTGTTCGTTGTTGAATTGTTAAAAGCTCGTCTTTTGAGACATCAATCGCAGCATAAAGCCGCTTAATTTCATCAGAGGCATCAGTAATGCTCCGCTTTTTAAAGCTTAAATCAGGTTCAGTTAACCGAAATGCAGATGCAATGGCAATTCCATCACTTGCGGCAATCCCCTTAAACTCTTTCATGAAATTATTCAGTCAGTCCTTCTGCTTTCATCGTTTCGCTAATTGCATCAATGGCTTCTTTTTCGTCATCGCCGTCAGCAGTAATCGTAACAGCTGCACTTTGACCAACTCCGAGTGACATCACACCCATAATTGACTTCAAGTTAACTGACTTTTCTTGGTATTCAAGGGTGATATCTGAGTTGAACTTGCTGGCAGTTTGAACCAACAAAGTAGCTGGACGAGCATGAATTCCTGTTTCTGCGATGATATTAAATTGACGTTTTTCCATTATTAATCAATCTCCTCTGATAAGATTATAAATTTTGAAGATGATGCTCAAAATTTAAATTTGTTCTTTACTTAATTAAGAATAGCAATATATAAGGGAAAATACAAGTTTAAACTTAACCGCTTACAGGGTTTTTAAGAACTTTTTTGCTTGTCGTCTCTCTCATAAACATAGGTAATCACACCGCCTTCGGTCGCGGACCCAACCACCCGCTTTCGATGGTCAAAGTTCATGTATGCTGTCTGAAAGGCCATGAATGATTCCGGCTTGACTTCGATTTTTTCAATCTCACCTGATTCCAACTTTTCTAACAACTGATTGTAGTCTTGATTCTCTTCTGCCACAACGTCTCATCTCCTTTCAATTTAAGTGAAGTTCAATTACTTGATTACATATAATCATGTTGTATAATAATTTCAAAGGTCAAAGTTGGTCAGTGATTAACAGATCCTCCTTGTCCTTTTATTTCTATATTAAAGGAGGAAAGCAATTAATGCTATGTCAAAATTGCCATAAGAACCCAGCAACGATTCACTTGTACACTAATGTGAATGGGCAAAAGCAAACTATTAACCTTTGCCAAAATTGCTATCAACTCCTATCCAATCAACAACGTAATACAGGAGGTGCTCAAAATATGGCTCAAGATCCATTTGGTTTTGGTGGATTAGATGACATTTTCCGTGCAATGCAAGGCGGAAACGTTGATCCAACCAATGGTCAACAAGTGCCACCAACCCAACCAATGGGACCCAACAATGGCGGCCCCAACCGACCAAGAACCGGCGGAGCGGGCGGAAATTCCCTGCTTGGTCAATACGGAATTAATTTGACCCAGCTTGCCAAAGATGGCAAAGTTGACCCGGTTATCGGTCGTGACAATGAAATTCAACGGGTAATTGAAATCCTGAACCGCCGGACAAAGAATAACCCCGTCCTTATTGGGGAAGCCGGTGTTGGTAAAACTGCTGTCGTTGAAGGACTTGCTCAAGAAATTGTTTCCGGCAACGTTCCTTCAAAGCTTCAGAATAAGCAAATTATTCGTCTTGACGTGGTTTCTTTGGTTCAAGGAACCGGAATCCGTGGTCAATTTGAACAAAGAATGCAGCAGTTAATTAAAGAAGTTCAAGATAATCCCGACATCATCCTGTTCATTGATGAAATTCATGAAATTGTTGGTGCCGGTAACGCTGAAGGTGGTATGGATGCCGGAAACGTTTTGAAGCCAGCATTGGCTCGAGGCGAGTTCCAGTTGATCGGTGCCACTACTTTAAAGGAATACCGTGATATCGAAAAGGACTCTGCTTTGGCTCGTCGTTTGCAGCCGGTAACGGTTGATGAACCAAGCCCCGAAGAATCTATTAAGATTTTGAAAGGTATCCAAAAGCGTTATGAAGATTACCACCACGTTAAGTACACCGATGACGCGATTGAAGCGGCCGTTAAGCTGTCAGACCGTTACATTCAGGATCGATTCTTACCTGATAAAGCCATCGACTTACTTGATGAAGCCGGATCACGAAAGAATTTGACCATCAATGCCGTTGATCCACACACGGTCGATGAAAAAATTCAAAGTGCCGAAAAGCAAAAGCAAGCTGCGTTGAAGAGTGAAGACTACGAAAAAGCTGCTTACTACCGTGATCAAGTTACCAAGCTTGAAAATGCCAAGAAGAACGGCAGTGTCGACTCGGCAGCAACACCAAAGGTCACTGCTCAAGACATGGAAAAGATTGTCGAAGAGAAGACTGAAATTCCGGTTGGTGAACTTCAAACCAAGGAACAACAACAACTTCGTAATTTGGCCCCTAACCTTGAAAAACACGTTATCGGACAAAACGAAGCGGTTGAAAAAGTTGCTCGGGCAATTCGTCGTAATCGGGTTGGCTTCAACGGTACCGGCCGACCAATTGGTTCATTCCTGTTTGTCGGACCTACCGGTGTTGGTAAAACTGAAATGGCTAAGCAGCTGGCCTATGAACTGTTTGGTTCAAAGGATTCGATGATCCGGTTTGACATGTCTGAGTACATGGAGCCGCATTCAGTGGCTAAGTTGATCGGTTCACCTCCTGGCTACGTTGGGTACGAAGAAGCCGGTCAGTTGACTGAACAGGTTCGTCGTCACCCATACTCATTGATTTTACTCGATGAAGTTGAAAAAGCTCACCCAGATGTTCTTCATATGTTCCTGCAGATTCTTGACGATGGTCGTTTGACTGATAGTCAGGGACGAACAGTTTCATTTAAGGATACCATCATTATCATGACCAGTAACGCCGGTCAGGGTAATGCGGAAGCCAACGTTGGTTTCGGTGCTGCAGCCAGTGGGAAGACCCATTCAATTATTGATAAGTTGACCGACTACTTCAAGCCCGAATTGTTGAACCGTTTCGATGACATTGTTGAGTTCCACTCATTATCAAAGGACAACCTGATGAAGATTGTTTCCTTGATGATTGACGATGTCAACGGTATGCTTAAGCAACAAGGATTGAAGATCAACGTGACTGACAAGGCCAAGGCCAAATTGGTTGACTTGGGCTACAATCCAGCTATGGGAGCTCGTCCACTTCGAAGAGTTATCCAAGAGCAGATTGAAGACAAGGTTGCCGACTTCTACTTGGATCACGAAAATGCTGCTACATTAACAGCTGACGTAGATTCAAAGGGCAACATTGTTATCAAGAGCGACAGCGCGGCTGAAGTAAAAGCTTCAACCAAAGCAAAGCCTGATAGCAAGGATTCAGATAAATAAGTATTAAAACATTAAGGGGTAACGGTCAGAGTTTGAGACTTTGATCGTTACCCTTTTTGTATTCTCACCATGATTCCCCAACTATGGTACTAACTGTCGCCTTTTCTGGGTTGAATCGTTAAAATAATCCTTAAATTCGGTGGTGCCAATGCTGATTATGCTATAATTTTTATTAGAAGATTGTAGATCGGAGCATTTATCAAATGAAGTTCATGGATTGGGTCAAACAACAATTAAATATCTTTGTGTCGCCGCGATCCCATCGGCAATCAAATCGTCGGGGCCGTCGCCGGGACTATCACCAACGAAAGCGGTGGCAGTCTGCACAAGTGGACCCGGATAATAGTGACCAAACGGCAGAAGTAGACAACTCTTCCAATCAAGACGCGGTTAAAGACCAAGCGGATGGGTTGCTCAACGACCCTTCCCCTGCACCTTCTCAAGCCGAGGAGACAATTCAAATCAAGTCTCAAGTGACCTTCTTTTATCTCGATGAAAATGACGATCCAATCAAAAAGCCTGACATTTTAATTGGTAACGATGGTGAGCGCTTTTCCCTTCAACTTCCCAGCTTTAAACAATATTACCTGGTCTCAATTGATAACTTTTCGACTTATTTTGCAGATACCGATCAAGAAGTGACATTCCGATATGCTCTCAAACAAGGGTTGCCGGTCCTAGCCTATTATTTGGACATTGATACCGGTGAAACGTTGCATCACGTCACAATCCACTCAGGCAAACTGGGTGAGTCTTATGACGTTTCAGCTGCGGATATCCCCGGCTACCGCGTCATCAATGATGTCGGTCCCACTCACGGCCACTTTGATGACCGCACCCATGGAATGATCTTTTATTATCGACGAATCCATTGGCAAACTGTCCAACCAGTTGAGTATTATGTCCGTCTGAAGAAGCGACACGCTGTCTTGGACCAACCAAATGGCCATGCGTTACAAACCGGATTACCGGCCAATGTTATCACCAAGATTTTTGCCCGCATCGAAACGACGGACAATCAAAGCTGGCTGAATATTGGCGGTTTTGAATGGATTAAAAATGCCGACCTTGAACCCAGTGACCCGCCGACCAATCATCTCGTTCCACCGATTACGAAAACTTCCAGGAATCCGGTCATGCTGTTTGGGACAGTTGATTTCGTAGCTGGCAGGCCAATTGAGGTCTTTGATAAACCGTATGGCACCAGTACTGGAACAGTGGCAGACGGACAACGGGTTTCAATTAAAGCCCGAATTATCGATGATCAGGGCCTGATTTGGTACGAGCTGGCTGATCAGTCAGTCATCTTTAGTGAATATGTTAGAATTGATTCCTAATTTAATCAGATTGGGATCAAAGTCGATTTGATCCCAGAATTTAAGTAAAAATCGAGTTATTCCTGTTTTGGGAATGACTCGATTTTTTGCTTAAAAAACTGGGATCAGCCGTTTGCCAGGTGGCTTGGCAAGCACGCTGGCCGGCGCCGCAAGTTTTGTCAGTATAAACGTGGTGATCAAAGCTGACGGCTATTTAAAAATGACAAATATGAAAACCGATACTAGCGCAATCATGCAAACGACAACCGCAAATCCACCAACAATCATTAATTTTTCCAACCGATTCTTTGCCGGATCCCGCTTTTGCCGTTGCTCCTCAACATCTTGGCCATCCGTGAAGGCCACGATTTCAGCATAAGTTCTCAAGTTTTTGCGTTTCTTTATTCGCTCGACTTGAGATGCGCTAATGAACATGACCGCAAAACAGATGATCGGCACCAAAATAATCAACGTCGATTGCTCAAAGTAAATAACTAACCCGATTGACATTGTGCCCAAAACAGCTGCGATTAGCATCACCCAAGTATAAGCTGACATTGCCGTATTGACTTTCTTATCAGATAATTTAGCTTTCATCGCTTCCAAATCCCCCTTGATGAGTTCATCTACAGAAACGCCAAATAAAACACTTAGTAGTAAAACGTTTTGAATATCCGGATACTGTTTGCCGGTTTCCCAATTTGAAATTGTCTGCCTGGAAACATATATTTTAGATGCTAATTCTTCTTGAGAAAGACCACGGACTTCTCGATAAGCCCGAATTTTATTGCCAATGTCCATTTCCTCAACTCCTCATCCAAAAGTATACCTGAATGTTGGGACGATTTCTGTCACGTTGCCGTATATTGTCACCAAAATGATCAATGGAAAGTCAATGCGACACCTCGCAGGTTGGCGAACGCAAACCGCAATCTCAAAGTTTGCCTTTTTTATATAAACACGTTGTATCTAGCGCTTCGCTTTATCAACCATGACTTAACACGTTGGACAAAAAAAGCTGGTGAACAAATCTGTTCACCAGCCAGTTCTTCTTCATGAGACCACAAGAGTGAAATTGTTCCCTCGTTGGTTGAAACATGTTCCGAAGCTAATCAGCTTGGTCTTGTCTCTAAAGATTTTTATCCATATTAAACGTCAACTTGGACAGTGTCAGTCCCTTTTCAATCAATTGGTGATTGAAATGTTCAGTGGCAATTCGCATCATTTTGACAACTTCATGATTTTGCTCGGTCAAGTAGCTGGTCAATTCTTCACCCTTCAGTGCCTGACTTTCATCAATCGCGCTTTGGACGTGGCGACGCAGTTGTTCCTTCATGTCAGTTAAGAAATCAACATCATCTTGAATAAATTCAGAATAATGGGATTCCACTAACATCGACAATTTGCGGTACATCCAATAGGCGCTGACATCATCGCAATGGACCGGCGTGTTGGCATAAGTATCATCGGTATCCGTTGCATTAGCAAAGAATGGCACATATGGTGAAAATGCCGGTACCCCAAAGCACAGCCACATAATTGCATTACTGTTATTTTTGAGATCATTACGAATCTGCAAAACATGTGAATTTTGGGTCCGATTCATTGAAATTGGCCGAAACAGCGTCTTAGTGTCCTCATGGCCTTTACTAAACGGATCATAGGGCGTTTCGTTGTAATGAGAGCTCAAAATGTACTCAACATCTTCGACACTAATTTTATGGTCCGTATGACAGATGAACGGTAAATTTGAGGAAGTTGGTGACTGCTCAATTTCCGGATTCAGGTATTTCTGGCCGAACCAAACCCGAGGCGTATTGTAATGACGGTCCTTCTCGTTATCCGTTCCAAAGATGTGGCGGAAGTTAAATCCCTGCTTGTCAGTGTTCAAATGATACTTCTCGACAAATTCTTGGATGCCGTCTGAATACATGAAGTTGTCTGGATCATCAAATTTCACCTGTTGGATAGCAACTTGATTGGCGGCAATCGCATAGGCGTCATCAGGAATTCGTTGAGCAACCCAGTGATGACCGGTAACAATTTCCATGTACCAGACTTCATTGTTATCGCTAAACAAAACCCCATTACCCTCGGGTGATCCGTACTGCTTGATTAATTTACCAAGATACTGAACACCGTCTCTGGCAGAATCAATGTAAGGCAAAACCATTGACTGCAAAGAGTCCTCAGCTAGGCCGTCTTTGACCAATGGATCAAAGGCCAGCGCCCGCTCATTCCCGTAAACACTTTCAGTGGCACTCATGGCAACGTTCTTTTCGTTAAAGCCACTTTCGGCGTAGACACCTTCCTTATCAACTTCAACGTTGGGCGTCAATGAGTAACGATAGGCCTGCTTTGGCAATGGTGCCTTAAAACCGTTTTGGTTGGAAACCCACTCACCGGTTTGGTGATCATTGGCGGGTTCAACATAGAAACGTTGGGGTGTTAGCGGCAAAAATGTATCATCATTTCTGGCAATCATCGTTGAGCCATCGATGGAAGCTTTTTTACCGACAAGAACTGTGGTGCATGCGGACAAATGTTTGGAAACCATCATATCTCTTCTTTCAAAGTTAAATTATAGTTTAGCGGTCAATGTAACATCAGGGTACTTATCCTTGAACCAGCGAAGGGCAAATTCATTCTCAAATAAGAATAACGGATTGCCGGCGCGATCCTTTACCAATAAGTTTCTGGAGGACGACATCTTTTCGTCAAGTTGATCAGGGTCAATCCAGCGGGCAATCTTATGGCCCATTGGATCCATATTAACCTCAGAATTGTATTCGTTCTTCATTCTGAATTGGAAAACTTCAAACTGCAGCTGACCGACTGCCCCGAGAATATAGTCATTGGTGGTATAGGATTGGTAAAGCTGTACCGCCCCTTCTTGGACCAGTTGGTCGATTCCTTTATGGAATGATTTTTGTTTCATGACATTCTTAGCAGAAACTCGGACAAATAGTTCCGGAGTAAATTGGGGCAGCTTTTCAAACTCGACTTTTTTCTTACCAGTATAAATCGTGTCACCAATCTGGAAATTACCGGTATCGTATAATCCGATAATATCTCCGGCAACCGCCGTCTGGACGTTCTCTCTGGTATTAGCCATGAATTCGGTCACATTGGATAATCGCAGTTTCTTCTGTGTCCGATAAAGGTTAACGTCCATCCCCTTCTCAAACTCACCGGAGCAAACCCGGACAAACGCGATCCGGTCCCGATGATTCGGGTTCATGTTCGCTTGAATTTTGAAGACAAAGCCAGAGAAAGTATCGTCATCCGGCTTGATTAAATCGCCCTCTTCCGTCTTGTGGGCACTTGGCGCCGGTGCGTATTTCAAATAAGCGTCAAAGAACGTCTTGACACCAAAGTTGACCAAGGCTGACCCAAAGAATACCGGAGTCATATCACCAGTCGCAATTTTACCCTCGTCGAATTGATTACCAGCCATATCCAAGAGTTCAATCGCGTCTTTGGCGTCTTCAAACTGTTCGTCCTGGGCAAGTTGATCGTTGTTCACCGGATCATTATTATCATCCAAATCAACAATTTCTGAAGACTGGTTGTTTTTTTCGTGATTATAAAGTTCAACGTGATGGTTATAGCGATCAAAAATTCCAGTCAAGGTCTTGCCCATGCCAATTGGCCAATTCATCGGGTAGGCTTCAATGCCTAACACATTCTCTAATTCATCAACCAGATCCATTGGTTCGCGACCATCACGATCGAGTTTATTCATAAAGGTGAAAATTGGAATGCCCCGCATCTTACAGATTTGAAATAACTTCTTAGTCTGCGGTTCAATCCCTTTGGCGGAATCAATCACCATCACGGCAGAGTCCACCGCCATCAGTGTCCGATAAGTATCTTCGGAAAAATCCTCATGGCCCGGGGTATCCAAAATATTAATTCGTTTGCCACCGTAATCAAACTGCATGACGGAACTGGTAACCGAAATCCCCCGCTTCTGTTCAATTTCCATCCAGTCGGATTTAGCAAAATTACCGGTCTTTCGGGCTTTTACCGTTCCGGCTGAACGAACGACGCCACCAAAGAGCAGCAGCTGCTCCGTGATGGTTGTCTTTCCGGCATCGGGGTGGGAAATGATCGCAAATGTCCGCCGGGTACTGTCTTCCTTTTCTAATTGTTGGGTATTCATGTTTACTTCCTTTCAGGCGAGTCAATAACTAATTAATTTTAACACGTTTTAGGCGACTCTCCTAGAACCCACGTCAATTTCGTTGGTGCAATCCAAAACAAAGAGGATGGAAACAAAACATCAGCTTTGTGCCATCCCCTCTTTGATGTGAAATTACATGCCACTTTCAATTTGATGCATGACGTAGTTCACCACTTTCAATGAACTCAGACCATCGTTAATCGCACAGAAGCGGTTATAGAAGTTCATGAACTTCTCGTTGGCTGACATATCAGGATGCGCCAAGGCATGGTTGATTTCGGCTAACAGCTGCTTGGAGTTTTCAGCAATTTTACCTGGCAGATCCTTCTCATAGTTGAGATAGAACCCACGCAGTTCCTCCTTGTACAAATGGTAATCGTAAGGGTAGAACAAAATTGGCCGCTTTAGGTAGGCATAGTCGAAGAAAACTGACGAGTAATCGGTGATCAATAGGTCGGATACCAAATACAAGTCACTGATGTTTGGATAATTCGAATAATCGTAAACGAAGTCTGAATAATCGGAAATATCCAAGGCATTGGAAATCAAATAATGCATCCGCAGAATTAAGACCGTGTCATCGCCAAACGACTTCCGGAAGTCATCCAAATCAAACGGCAGCTCGAAGGTATACTTACCCTTCTCGGCAAATTGATTGTCCCGATACGTGGGGGCATACATAACCACCTTTTTATCCAACGGAATTCCTAACTGCTCTTTGATAGCATCAATATCTTCCGGCTGGGTATTGATTAATTCATCGTTTCGCGGATACCCAATCTTTAAGATTTGGTTGTTGAAGCCAAATGCAGAACGGAAAATCTGCGTTGAGTAGTCATTTGGTGAAACCAAGGCATCCCAACGATTGGCTTCTCTGACAAAGTTCTTGTGATATTTGACGGTGGTGGTCCCAGGCATTGAAACGTTTTCGATATCCAGGCCCAACTTTTTAAGGGGCGTCCCATGCCAGGTTTGAATATAGGTCACATAGTTGGGCTTCTTAACCCAAGTTGGGAAGCGGGCATTACTGATCCAAAATTGGGACTTTTCCAAGACCCGAACCCACTTGTTGGTTCGCCGAATCACGTAGGCAATTTGATTTTCCTTACAAAACTTCTTCTGAGAGCGATCAATTGACCAGATCATATTAATACCAGGATATAACGTTTTGAAGACCTTATAAATGGCGTACGGACTGTCACTAACCTGGCGGCCGCCAAAGCTTTCAAAAATAATCGTGGTGTTATCGTATGGTGAATGGCCCGACTTGAACAGGAACCGCATTCTAACCAGGTTCAATTTGTCTTGAATCATCTTAATAACATCAATAATGGTGCCGGCCTTGCCGCCAGCTGCACCCACCTTCTGGAGCAGAGAAGCGCCAGCAAATTCCTTGACTAAAATGCCATTATCATATCGTTTTTCCAAAGTGATCTCACGGTTACCAGCCAGTTGAATGTCGGTTGATTGGCCGGCTAGTGACTTGGAGATAATTAATCGCTGCTTGATAGATTTGCCGTTCAACTCGTATTCGATGAAAAGTTCTCCGATTGAATTTTGGGGAATGTCGGTTAGCGGAATGGCAACCGTAAACATCCCTTCAAACAGCTTTTTGGTGACTGGGTATTCCAGTGTGCCCTCGGTCGTGTGGTTTTTCAGGATGATGCGTTGATTTTTGATTAGCGTCCCGTTGATCTTGTTATAACCGGTAATTTCCAAGTTTTCATCGGTTAAGTTGACCGAATTGATCATGAATTCTTCATCGGATTGGTGAGTCCGAATGTTAAACAACGCCATTCCCTGGGCATCGCTGTTGAATTGGTAATAACTGGTTAATTCCAGTTGATGACGGTCACTTAAATATTCACTTTCAACCTGAATCACATTTTTGTTGGTCAAGTTGTTGTTGATGAGAAAAATCTGCCATTCAAATTCAGTTTGATCCTCTGATTGAAAATGGAAGTCCTGGGCATCGATGTTGACCCGGATAATATTGTGGGACAGCACTTTGCTGATCGGCTTCATGATCGAGGCCAAGCTATTTTTTTCGACAAATAAAACGTAAGCAGTATCTAATGACACCGCAACGTCTAATAATTCAAATTCAAGGACTTGTTTGCCCTTCTTTTGATGGACACCTGATAATATCGCTCGCAATTTAATTTCCCCTTAATAATTAAAGATTCGTTTGCCTGGCAGGTACTTGGATGCATCGACAATGTTGTCGATATCGATGTATGTCCGGGCGTCTTCAATATTCATGTTTAACAAGACTTGATGATAAAAGGCATTAATATCGTCGTAGCGATGGTAATCGCTGTATGATAATGCTTTGGTGAAGGTCGACTTACCTTGGCCTTCGTAGGCTGTCAGCATTTCGTCCTTTGAATTAGACTTGTCATCTTGAATCTCGCTTAATTCCTGAGGGGCAGCAATCGTTGAACTGGGGGTGACGTTATAACTCACCTTTTGGTCCTTCACGTAGTTGGTAAATCGGTAAACCAGTTCACCTTTGGCATTCAGCAGCAAGCTTTCAGTCAGTGCATCATCAACATATTTTTCAATCCCAAATAATCGGTCGGCATCATCGTAACTGTTGATTTGGCTGATCCGGCTGCTTTTGTCAAAGTAAAGGGTATGTATCCGGGTGTTGTCTTCGGTAAATAAGGTTTCAGCGACGATGTTTCCGTCAGCGTCAATGTATCTGGTCACCGGCAATTTTCCTTGATGCGCCTTAAAGGTCTGTAATCCAGACAGATCCGGATCCATGAAATCGGCGGCCTTTAGACTCACACCGTCATGTTCTGCGTAAATATCCGCCAGTGAAATCAAGCGCACACTAGGAGTTCCCTTCGGTAGGTCAATCTTGGAAAATTCACGCTTTGCCTGCCAGATTTCATCAAAATCGGTCATTGCCAACAAGACAACCACCTGATACTGATTATTAATTAACGATAACAGCTGTCGTCGAAATGTCGCTTTGCGAATTCCGTGAATCGTTGTTGCCAAAAAAATTGCTCGTCCCATGATTCTCCTCCTGAATAAAAACGAGGCTGGAACAAAACATGTAGTCTTGTCCTCAGCCTCATTTGAATCTTGTGTGCTACACATTTGATTGTGGGTATTGGTTTGGAATGTCCGTGGCGGGAAAGCCCGTCCAGATTGGCCAAGTGCCGGGATAATCAGAATCTCAGATGTTAAGCTTTCCAATCCTCGGTATCCGTTAAGCCTAAATCTTCTTTGATCTTGGTGGTTGAAATACCTTCCGTTCTTGGAAGGTATACGACTTCGCAATAATCCTTTAAGAAGTCAAACTTCCCTTTCCAGTCATCACCCATCACGAAGACATCAATGTCTCGGTCCTGGACGTCGTGAATTTTTTGATCCCAGTTGGTTTCTGGAATCACTTCATCAACGTATTTGATGGCTTCAAGAATGTATTTGCGATCTTCGTATGACGTGTATGCTTTCTTGCCCTTCTCAGCGTTAAACTCATCTGATGACAAGCACACTGTCAGGTGGTCACCCAACGCCTTTGCCCGCTTGAGCAGACGAACGTGGCCTTTATGCAGCAAATCAAACGTTCCATACGTAATTACTTTTTTCATAGAATCTCCTACTTAATCATTACTCTGAATGTGAACTAAAATAAACACATCTTAAATAGTAGCATAATCACCGACAACGTCAATATTTATTAAAGATTATTAACGTTTTTGTGTTATTCCAGTTGATAAATATTATACATGTGCACAACCACTACTTTGACCACTGCGTAAAGCGGAACAGCCAGAATCATCCCCATCAGACCGGCAATGTTTCCAGCGGCCAGCAAGATGATGATGATCGTCAGTGGATGGATTTCCAGGGATTTTCCAATCACGTTTGGATAGACCAGGTTACCGTCGATTTGTTGCACAATGAGGACCACGATGATGTTATAAACCACGGACCACAAGCCACCGTGTGAAAACGAGACGATCAGTGCCGGGGCAATTCCGATATAAGGGCCCAGGTAAGGAATGATGTTGCAGATCCCGGCAATCACACCTAACAATAAGGCGTACGGCGTGCCAATGATGACATAGCCAATGGCCGTGAAAGTACCGACAAACAAACATTCAATCATCTGACCGGAAATGTATTTGGAAATGGTGTGGCTCATTTTGCCCAGTAAATCCATGGTCTGTTCACGGTGACGTTCAGGCAGGAATTTCTTAATCGTTGGGGCTAATCGATAGCCGTCCTTAAGCATGTAAAACAGGACCACCGGCACAGTTACGGCGATAATAACCGCATTGGCGGCAGCAGAAATAATGCCCCCCAAGCCGTTGGTTACGCCATTAAAAATCGTTTCAGCATATTTATTGACATTTGCCGACAACTTATTCGTCAAGGTCGTAAAATCAATCTTCTTGAGCATCTGCTGAGAGTTCATGTCCTTAAACAGTTTATCGACCAACTTCTGACCCTGGCTGGCAGCGTCAGGAATCTGATTGGCCAACGTAATCAACTGGTTTAAAATTTTGGGAATAAAGACGGTTGCGGCTAACGCAACCAATCCCAACAAGAGTAAGAACACCAACGTGGTTGCCCAGGTTCTGGTGATTTGGTGCTTACCGAATTTGATCTTGGTAATCAAATTGACGATTGGATTGAGCATGTAAAACAAAATCCCCGCCAACAAGATGGGAATAAAGACCGTGGAAAAGAAGATGGCAATTGGCGAAAAGACAAAATTAATCTTCGTAGAGATCCAGATGATGGCGACCACAATCAATATTTCTAGTGACCAAAACATCAGTGGGGAATTTTTTAATCGTTCGAACATCGAATGACTCCTTACCTTGATTATTTGAATAGTCATAACGGATCATGATAATTGCTTATAACGGTAATTGTACCATACATCGTAAGCGCTTTGGAGATTTTCATTCACCGGGAAACCATTCTTGGCCAGCGAAAAACGGCCACAATAAAAGGCTGTCGGCAAAATCCTCATTTTGCGGCAGCCCATCCCTGAAGAGTTGATTATTTATTTTGACGAGCCAGTTCCAAATAGCGTTCGTACCAAATGGCGATAAATTCTTTGGAAAAGGGTCCCTTCTCATTTTCAATCCAATCAACGAGAATGCGGACATTTCGTTTTAAGATATGATCAATTTCTGGACCATAATTCCAACGCTTACTGAAGGCCAAATATTCATCGGCATCCAGTAATTTGCGCCGGCCGTCTGGAAAGACTTTGACGTCCAAATCATAATCAATATATTTTAAAGCTTCTTTATCCAAAACATAAGGTGATGCTAGATTGCAATAGTAGGCAATCCCATCATCTCGAATCATTGCCACCACGTTGAACCAGTAATGCTTATGAAAATAGACCAGCGCCGGTTCTCGAGTGACCCAATGGCGACCATCGTCCTCGGTCACCAGGGTATGGTTGTTACATCCAATCAACGAATTCTCACTCGTCTTTAGTACCATCGTATCCCGCCAAACGCGATGCAGGCTACCATCATGCTTGTAGCTTTGAATCGCAATAAACTGACCTTCTCCAGGTAATTTTTGAAGTCGTGGCATGTATGGTACCCACTTTCTGACTAACCTAAAAACATCGATTGTTCCCAATCCATTTTTCATTATATCAGAGTGGGCATTATTTTCGAAATTATTTTATTCAGTCAGCTTCGCCATGGCAATTGTGATGTCATCCATCAAAAAGCCTTTCCGGAAAAGTGCCTGTTTCACTTTTTGATTGCGTTCATAGGGCTGAAGTTTGCGATACTGGCGCCAATACTTTTCTGCGACTTGATCAATGACCGCTTGATCCTTTGTTGCCATGTCTGAAGTATCGACTTGATTCATAATCTCCTCAATATCACCATAAGGGAACCCCCGACGCATCAAAAGCTCCTTGGTCTTGTTGATGGCCATTTTGGCAGAATCGCGGCGATAGCGTTTCAACTGTTTTTCGGCAACTTCACCGCCAATTTCAATGACCTCTTGAGCCGGATAATATTGGTTCAGCGAATTTTCCGCCTGGTCGGAAGCAACGTGTTTGTCTTTCAAATGCCGCCGAATCCAATCCGGGCCATTTTTGCGTTCACGGACCACAGTGCGAACAAAGCTGTCTGCGTATCGTTGGTCGTCAATTAAGGTTTGATCAGCCAGGATATCAATGACCTGGTCGATGGCGTCCTCATCTTCAGTCAGCTCAGCAAGCTTTTGTCTGACTTCGTACTCGGTTCGCAGGTTGTGAGCGAGATAATTCAGCGCCCGGCTGTGAAGTTTGGAAATGTTATCGGCATTTTTCAGGGTTTCGATTAATTGATCGTCCAGTTCCATTCCCTTGAAAACCCGATATTTGATGAAGACTTCTTCACTGATTGGAAAGGCGTATTGACCGTCCACATAGACGTTGAAGCGGCCTTTACGTTTCTGGGCTTCAATTTTAGTAATTGTTTTTGCCATAAGCGTCCTTTCTTTTCTGCGTGATTGAAATTCACTTTGTCATTTTGATTTGGTATACTGAGAACAATTTAAGATAGAGGATGAAAAATATGATTACTGCTCATGTAGTTTACGCAACAATTACCGGCAACAATGAAGATATTGCCGACATCGTGACTGAAGCATTGGAAGATGCGGATGTTCAAGTCGAAGAAACCGAAATTTCTCAAACTGACCCGTCCGTTTTTGAAAACGTCGATATTTGTGTTGTCTGCCCTTACACCTATGATGAGGGGGCTTTGCCCGAAGAAGGAATGGACTTTTACGATGATCTCTCCGACCTCGATCTAAAGGGTAAGATTTTTGGGGTCGCAGGTTCAGGGGACGTTTTTTATGAAGAATTTTACAACACATCGGTTGATAAATTCGAAGAGGCGTTTGAAAAGACTGGGGCTACCAAAGGCGCAGAGAGTGTCAAAATTAATTTGGAACCCGACCAAAAAGATATCGAAAAGTTGGATCAGTTTACCGCCGAACTGGTTGCCAAAGTCAATCAATAACCAGTCGGTTGAATCATCAATGGGGGAGGCTGAGACAAAAGTATACGCTTTTGCCTCGGCCTTTTTTTGTGATCCCATATTATTTATCAACAACGTGCGACGACGGCCAGCATGCTTGCCTAGCCTACATGGCAATCGGCTGATCCCGGCCATTTAAGCGTACAGATCAATCATTCCAAAACCAGGAATAATCGATCTGTGCTTTTAAATTCTGGGATCAAAACGCCTTTAGTCCCACTCTCTCCTCTTTGGTTGTCAAGATTACCTGACCGGCCTCATTTATGTTTCCTGATCTTGCGGGCCCGTTTCCAAACATTTTCAATGGCGTCTTCCTGCTCCTGAATTTTGCCCTGGCGAATTTCTTGAATCGTAGCATTGACCACCCCGCCAAACAGCATGATGACTCCGGAGAAGTCCAGCCAGAACATTAAGACAATGAAAGTTCCGATTGTCTTATAAGCATCGATTCTCTGAGAGAAGAATTTCAGATAAACGGTGAAGGCTTGGGCCAACAGCATCAAGCCCAAGGTGGCGATCAAAGCGCCGACCCAGACATAGCGGAATTTAACCTTGGCAGTCGGGACAAAATAAAACAGCAGACTTAATAGCAGCCAGGAAACGGCAATTGTTCCTGGCCATTTAACGGTACTGATCAGGTTCAATATCCATCCCGGGACGTTCAAAATCGGCGTTAACCACTGGAAAAACATCTGGCCAAACGCAAAAACCATCATCAAGACCACCAGTGCGAGAACCAACACCAGCATCCAAACGAAGGAAATCAGCCGATTCGAGATTGCTGTTTGGTCGGCAGCGACGCCGTACGTTTTATTGATACTGCGCTGAAAGGCCGCAATCGCCCGGCTGGCTGACCAAATGGTCACAATTAAACCAACTGATAATTGGCTGGCACCCCCACTTTGCAAGGTCGAATTGATGATCGGTTCCAGCATGGAATAAATTCGATCAGGAAACAGCGGCCGCAGATAGACTTCAACTTCAGTGATATGAATATGAAACAAGTTCAAAATACTGCCGACAATGAAGAAAATTGGAAAAATCGACAGCAATGTATAAAACGCTAACACAGCGGCGGAATCGGAAACGTCTCCGGATGAATAGCGTTTAATAATGATTTCGATAAAGTTTTTAACGGCTTCGTATAATCGTTTCATCAGGCATCGACTTCCCGCAATTATTAGTTGAACTGGTCTCGGATCGCTTTTAGGATTCGTTCGGCGGCATGACCATCCCCGTATGGGTTCTTGGCTTCAGCCATTTTCTGGTATTCTTTGGGATCGTCAAGCAGGCGCTCCATCTCTGACTTAACAACTTTGGGATCGGTTCCAACCAACCGCAAGGTCCCAGCCTGAATACCCTCGGGTCGTTCCGTAGTGTCTCTAAGGACCAACACCGGTTTCTTAAGCGACGGGGCTTCTTCCTGCACCCCACCGGAATCGGTCATAATAAAGTAACTCCGAGCGGACATGTTATGGAAGTCCAAAACATCCAGCGGTTCAATCAAATGAACGGCCTTGACACCGTCAAAGACTTCATGAGCCACCTTTTGTACCGCTGGACTTAGGTGAACCGGATAGACCACTTCAACGTCTGGATGGTTCGCCAAGACTTCTTTAATGGCTTCAAACGTTCGGCGCATCGGTTCACCCTGGTTCTCCCTGCGATGCATGGTTAAGAGAATCATCTTCGAGTTTTCCTTCAGCTCATCAAACACAGAATGTTGGTAGTTTTCGGTCACCGTCTGCTTGAGGGCATCGATGGCAGTATTGCCGGTGACAAAAATATTTTTATCTGGATGATTTTCTTTAAGTAAATTATCCCTGCTTAATGAAGTGGGGGCAAAATATAAGTCTGCCAACACATCGGTCAATTGCCGGTTCATTTCTTCAGGATACGGTGAGAGCTTGTTCCAAGTACGCAGACCGGCCTCCACGTGGCCAATTTTAATTTGGTGATAAAAGGCGCTGATACTGGCAGAGAAGGTCGTGGTGGTATCGCCATGGACCAAGATAATATCAGGCTGGGCCTTTTCAATAATCGGGTCCAGTTCGGTAATGACCCGGGTGGTAATGTCGCTCAATGACTGGCCCTGTTTCATAATGTTTAAATCATAGTCCGGCGTGATATGAAATACATCCAGCACCTGATCGAGCATCTCTCGGTGTTGCGCGGACACGACCGTAATGGGTTGGAATTCGTCTAAATGCTGCTGCATCAGTAGGATAATTGGGGCCATCTTGATTGCCTCTGGCCGGGTGCCAAAGATGGTCATTACTTTTATTGGTTTCATCAATTAATTCTCCTTTTATGTGGTTAATTATATCAAAAATGGCAAGAAACTTAACAGCTACTTAATTTTGTAAAAAATATGATATGGTATAATCTGTTAGATGTTCATTTTTACATAGCGAGGTGGGATTCCCACTTCAGCCACTGATTTGGTCTGCTGCTCCAAACGGATTCCAGCTTACCAATAAAAATTGGCAAAAGCAAAGTCATTAACAAACGTACTGGAGGAAATATTTTGAAAACGATCAGTCTAATTGTTCCTTGTTATAATGAGGAGCCAACGGTTGAACTTTTCTACAACACGACAGAAAAAGTATTCGATAAATTAAACGCGTCCCATGAAGAACACTACCACCCTGACTACCTGTTCATCAACGATGGTTCGGCAGACAAAACACTGGACGTGATGCGGCGGCTTCATTCACAGCATCCCGACGAAGTCCATTACATTTCATTTTCAAGAAACTTCGGTAAAGAGTCGGCCTTTGCTGCCGGCTTAGCCAACGCCCATGGCGATTATGTCGCTGTGATGGATGTCGACCTGCAGGATCCACCGGAACTGTTGCTGCAAATGGTCGATATTTTGGAAGATCCCAAACAGGATTATGACGTCGTCGGCTGTGTTCAGACCAGCCGGAAACAAAATCCAATTCGTGCATTTCTTTCCGCCAGTTTCTACAAGATCATCAACAGAATGTCAAAGGTCCAAATGAAACAAAACGTTCGTGACTACCGGTTAATGAGCCGCAAGTACGTTGACGCCATCTTAAAGCTGCCCGAATACAATCGCTTTAGCAAGGGGCTTTTCTCTTGGGTTGGTTTCAAAACCAAATACCTTGAGTACGAAGGGGTTCCTCGCGCTGCCGGGGAGACTTCCTGGTCAATTTTCCAGTTATTTGAATACTCGATGGAAGCGATCGTCGATTTTTCGGATGTGCCGTTAAAATTAGCGACCTTTGTCGGCATCCTGACCTTCTTTTTGTCCATTATCGGTCTGTTCTTTGTCGTCATTCGGGCCTTGTTCTTTGGCGGATCCGTCAATGGTTGGGCATCAATGGTCTCGATTATCCTGTTTCTAAGTGGTGTTCAACTGTTTAGTTTAGGAATTTTGGGAACTTATGTCGGCAAGATTTATCTGGAAACCAAGCATCGCCCTAAATTTGTGATTGCGGAGAAACGTTAATATGATTGATCGATTGAAGAAGCTATATGATAAATACGAAGAGGTTATCGCCTATCTTTTTTGGGGTGTCTTGACCACCCTCGTTAATGTCGCCATTTTTTCGGGATTACATCTGTTTACCAACATCAACTACATGGTGAATAATTTCATTGCTTGGGTCATCAGTGTCCTGTTCGCCTACATTACCAATAAAGCCTATGTTTTCCACTCACCTTCCAAGTCGTTTGTGAGCGATTTGAAAGAGATGGGTTCGTTCTTTGGCGGTCGGGTCGCCACTTTGGTCATTGAATGGATTCTGTTATGGATCGGTATTTCTTTGATGCATCAAAACCAAATTTTGGTTAAAATATTCGAAAATATTGTTGTGATTATCTTGAATTATTTCTGGTCAAAATGGGCCGTGTTCAAAAACAGCACCAACAGAAACCAGCCCAAGCAAGGACGGTGAGTTAATGCCAAAAATCAACAGACAAACGCTCAGACAGCAACGCCAAGAATTTCCCGAAGGCTATTACACCAAAGCTGACGGCTTCAAGCTGCTGGCAATCGCTGCGGTAATGATTCTAATTTTGATCGTGGTTGCCAAATATCTTATGTAAAAACAATCTGAAAAAGGTCGAAACACAATTAATCTGTGTTTCGACCTTTTTTGAACCAATTTTTTGTATCACAGTTATCGAGCCAACTCCCGTTCCAACTGGGTTTGACCAATCGTCATCAGCCAGCAGAAGAACCAATAAACCACCGCAATCGTGATGTAAATGGTCATGTAATCCTGATTGGCACCGGCAACAATCTGAGCGTCCATAAACATTTCACTGACCGTAATCATCGCTGCCAGCGAAGTCCCTTTGAACAGATCCAGCAAAATGTTGCCCAACGCCGGAATCGCAATTCGAAAAGCTTGTGGGAAAACAATCTTGGAAATGACTTTGCGGTATGGTAAGCCCAGTGAGTATGCAGCCTCCCACTGTCCGTGATCAACCGCACTAAATGATGAACGGTAAACCTCGGACACAAAAGCGCTACAGTTAATCGTAAAAGCAATTACCGCAGCCGGCAATGCATCGGCTCGAAAGCCAAAGTAAATGATAAACAATAAAACCAGCATCGGCACTCCACGCATAAAGGAAATAAATGCCCGTGCGGGATAGTGCAACAATTTGTGGTGACTTAATTGGGCCAGCGTTAAGAACAATCCCAGTATTAATGACAAAATAAAACTGATCGCGGTTAATCCAATCGACATCGGAAAGCCCGCTAAAATTCTGGGAATTGAACGAAACGCTAATGGTGCGTTAAAAAAATCCGGAATTGATAAATACTTAATAATATCCAACAGCACCGCCCCTTACTTAATCGTAAAGGTCTTTGAAATGTGGACATGGGGCTGTTTAGTAACGTCAGCGTGATAATACTTCTCTGACAGCTTCTTCAAAGTACCGTCTTTCTTGAGCTCTTTGAGGGCTTTGTTGACCTGCTTTTGCAGCTTGGTATTGCCCTTCTTCATTAAGATACCGACACCTTTGCCATCTTCATTGGTTCTGAAGTACATGTTTGGCATGATCTTCAAAGTGTTGTTGGGAACGGCAGCCAATGCTAATTTCTGCAGATAGTAATCATTCATAATCAGATCAGTCTTGCCGCTTTCAACGTCTCGCAGATACACATCGTTTGAAACGTTGTTGTAGTTGACGGTCTTGGCGCCTAACTGCTTGGCAAGTCGTTGATATCCTGTCCCGGCCTCACCGGCAGCTTTTTTACCTTTAATGTCGGCCCAGGAATGAATGCCTGAATCCCCCTTCTTTCGAACAATAATACTGTTAAATGAGTGCTTGTAAGGCGTCGAAATAGCAAACTCTTTTGCTCGTTGTGGTGATACGGCAAAATCATTAGCCGCCATATCAGCCTTACCCGTCTTCACAGCCGTTTCCTGACCATCAACGTTCATTTCTTTGAAATCAACTTTTCTCCCCAACTTTTTGGCAACTGCACGAACAACTTCGACGTCAAAGCCGGTTAGCTTGTTAGTCTTTTGATCATGAAATGATGTTGGATAAAGCGTCCCCGATGTGGCAACTGTCAATGGACCCTTATCTGCTGATTTTTTCTGACCGCAGCCAGTAATCACCAAGCCCAGAACCGCAAATACGCCTAACAACATCAACCAACGGAACTTAATTCTGCGCATAAATTGTCAACCTCCTAAAGTTTTTGGATCATTATCATTATAGGCATGTGAAACCGATTTCACAATAGCTGATAAATTAATTGTTAAATATTATAAATCCCCTCAATTTTTGATAAATAATTGTTGGTCGCCAAAGTGATCGTCAATTTAGCGTTGGCTCCAAATGCTTTAAAGTCGCATATTTTAGCCAATCAGTATTTAGTCATATTAGAATTGCCCTTGAACGACACTTAGATTGGTATATAATAAAAACATTTGAAGTGACAAACATCACTTGTTAATAAATTTGAATGGCGGCTTTTGATGGACATCAGAAAAGAGGCTGTTCAGGCAAACGCAAAATTATCAACGCTTGAGAAAGTCAGTTATTCTTTCACCGATATGGCTGGAAACTTGTTGTACGTCAGCATGTCCAGTTATATTCTTTATTTTTATACGGATGTTTTTGACATTCCGGTTTCAGCAGCAGGCATGATTATTTTGATTGCTTGTATTGTTGATGCGGTCAGTGCGATTTTTTGGGGATCAATCGTTGACCACACACATACTAAATGGGGGCAGAGCAGACCATACTTTTTGTGGCTTGCCGTCCCTTTTGCGTTAAGCACCTTTTTGGCATTTACCGCTCCTAATATTTCAGGTGTCCCCAAGCTCTTATATGCCGGGATTACTTATGTATTGGCGGCTGGAGTGATCTACACCGGCATCCAAACGACGATTTCCGCAATCCTGCCGAATTTAACCCTTGATCCCACCGAACGGATTGGCGCCAACTCTTACCGGATGGTCGGCAGTCTGATTGGGTCATTTGTAACCAGTACCTTTACCCTGCCGCTGGTAGCGTTCTTTGGCAATGGGAATGACAAACACGGATTCATGATGACGATTGCCATCTTTGGCGTCGCAGCAATTCTCTTGCTGATCACGGCATTTAAGAACATGCGTGAGCGGGTCCCGGTCAGCCAAAAATCACTGCCGTTCAAGCAAAGTTTAAAGGCAACTGTCGGCAACGTTCCTTGGTACCTCTTAGTGATTTCTTTTGCCACCTTTTGGATCGCCCAGGCTGATCGCAATAGTTTCTCGACCTACTATGCCAAATACAACCTGGGTAATACTGAACTTGCCGCGGTATTCAATGGCCTACAAGTTCTGGGGATCATCTCAAGCATTGCAATTCCGTTTATTGTTAAGATTACCAACAAAACAGCAACTATGTTAATCGGCTTGGGAATTGGTGCTGTTGGCCAGACAATGATGGCACTGGTTGGCGGCAACTTCATCTTGGTGATTGTTTCTTGGTTGATCGGCGTTTTGGGATCGGCTCTGGCAATGTCAATGCCATTTGCCATGTTGGCCGACACGGTCGACTTTGGCGAGTGGAAGACAGGCGTGCGGGCCCCGGTTTCTTAACCGCCGTGGGGAGCGCATTCTGTATCCAACTGGGATCAGGCTTTGGCAGTTTTATTCCGTCCAAAATCTTGGATATGACTGGCTTTATCGCCAACAAGACCCAGACACCAGCAGCTTCAGGTGCGATTAACTTTTATTTTATCTGGCTGCCGGTTATCATCTACGCGATTGTCGCCGGCATTATGGTCTTTCATCTCAAGTATGAGAAGATGGAGCCAAAAATCAAAGCCGATCTTGTCGCGCGTGCTGAACAACGTGACGCTTAATCAAATTGAATTGATCCGATAAAATAAGAACGTCAATGATGAACAATATCCATTCATCATTGACGTTCTTATTTTTACTTCGTATTTCGTAAAAGCGATCGAATACGCCATGACCCCACCCGGACTCGAACCGGGATCAACCGCTTAGGAGGCGGGTGCCCTATCCAGTTGTGCTATGGGGCCAAAACAACTGCACTACAATTTTCTCATTTATCTCAGAGGCTGTAAAGAGAAATTATCCCTCCGTGCGCTTATGGTGCATGCCCTTGCGTTTGGAGTGTTTGTGCTTCTTTTTGCCGTGCGGTTTGGCGGGCATTGGCTTTCGGCCAGTTTTTTTAGCCTCACTGCTCCGCTTGACATCTTGAGACGATGCAGCCTTTGAAGTTTTGGGTTCATCATCCAAATTAACCGGCTGCTTAGGTCGAGTATCAGACAACTGATTACCATCGAAGTAGATGTTGCTCAATTCATATCCGTAAGGCTTAACCAACTTCTTTAAATCTCTCAAATCGTGGTCGTCACCCATATTGATCACCATGCCGTCTTGATGCATGCGGCCAGTCCGGCCAACCCGGTGAACATAAGTTTTCGGATCAGACGGCAAATCAAAATTGACCACGACGGGCAGCTTTTCAATATCCATCCCCCGAGCAGCAACATCGGTGGTCAATAACAAGCGAATTTTGCCATCGCGAAAATCGCGAAGCGCCTTTTGTCTGGCAGTTTGCCGCTGTTCACTGGTCAGCTGTGCAGCCTCTTTAATGTGTCGATGAGACAGGAAACCAGCGACTTTTTGCAGGGTATCCAATTGGTCAAAAAACACTAATGCCTTGAAGTCCTTCATGTGAAGGAACCGCAATAACATCTGAGCCTTTTTCCGATTGGAAACTTCCAGCAAGGTATGTTTGACTTCCCCGCGGGTATCGTCAATGTCAGAGACATCAAAGGTCTGAATATCTTGACCAAACCAGCGATTCACATGTGCCAATAAGTCGTTTTGGGTTGCGGAGAAAAAGCCCAGCGTCACTGAGTCGTCAGCCAAATCCACCAATGATCGGATGGAAGCAAGCGTATCTTCACTTAATAAGTTGTCGGCTTCGTCTATCACGATCGCCTTCAGTGAATCCAATTTAAGTTTGCCTAAATCGATTAAGTTCACGATTCGACCGGTCGTTCCGACAATCACGTTTGGGTGCTGTTTTAATTTATCAACTTGACGATTGATATTGGCACCACCGATAATCCCTTGAACTGATAAGCCGATTAGCTTACCCCATTCCAATAAAACTTTTTGGGTCTGCATAGCCAATTCGGCAGATGGTTCAATGACTAATAATGACAGCCCGTCTTCAGGTTGAATATTTTCCAACAACGGCAGGGCAAAGGCAACTGTCTTCCCCGATCCGGTTGGTGCCAGCCCCAGGACACTTTGACCGTCCTTGAGTGGTTGATAAACCGCTTGTTGAATCGCAGTCGGCTGATTGTAGCCTAATTCTTTGGCATGTTGCTTAAATTCTTCTATCAATATGGTTCTCCATTTTCTAATCGATTACTTTTTCTCGCCCACAAATGAGATGTGAGCATCCTGTCTAAGATTATAAATTAACTTATTAACGTACACGCTGAGTTGGCGCCAGTAGTCATAATCATGTTTGTTTTGCGGGTTCTTTGGATCGTTAATCACTCTGGCGAAATCTTCAACCTCTGGCAGCATCGGATTCTCATCAATAGTGTTGCCAATGACCTGCTTGTTGCGATCGTCATCAATGTAAATGACGGCGTTAATTTCTCCGGCATCATCGATTTCGATTAAGTCTTTGAGGCCGTAAATCTCCGATGTCATATGTGAGTTGGTGATCTTTGAGAAGTTTAAAGTCACATTATACTCCGGATACTGCAAAATTGCTGTTCCTTTTCCGTCAACCCCGGTGCGAATCAGCTGTGGGTAATAAGCAGCCTCTTCCGGCATTCCGAACAAGGCAACGGCATCATAGACGGTATAGACGCCCAAATCCTGGAGAGCACCGCCGGCATATTTGAGTGAGAAGACGTTGGGTTCTTCACCCTCCAACACCAGATCATACCTGGAAGAGTATTTTGAATACGTGAATTCAGCGCCTTGAACCGTTTTAAGTTGACCGAGCTTTTTTTCGATCGCATGAAAATTTTCGGTGTGAATATTGCGGGCGGCTTCAAAATAGAGCACTTGTGGATTCTCGTCCAACAAAGCTTGAATCTTCGCCATTTGTTTTTGAGTACTAAAGGCCGGCTTTTCAACAATGACATTTTTGCCGTGTTGAATGGCCATTTGGGCCTGTTCAAAATGGAGGCTATTGGGTGAGGCAATGTAGACCGTCTCAAACTGCCCCTTGGTAAAGAACGCATTCAGATCCGTAAAGGTTTCTTGGGCGCCGTTTTTGGCCGCAAAAGTTTTGGCCGTTTGGTCGTGTCGTGAATAGACACTGGTTAAGTCGAATTTGCGTGATAGTTTAATTGCGTCAATAAATTGCTGGGTAATCCAGTTGGTTCCAATAATTCCTAATTTAATCAATTTGATAACCGCCCTTCTTTAATTAAATTGTAACAAGGTTTTAACCCAATGAAAACGAAATCAGACACTCTCTGTTATATTTATCGACTATACTGGGTTTCTACTATGACTAGGGGGATGATTTTTTGCGCAAAAGAAGTTTTTTTATTTTTATGGTGTCGTTTTTAATTAGTCTGTTCCATACCAAACGGACACCAAAACACCGTCCAGATCCTGCAGACCCAATGTTTTTCGTTGGAACCTGGCAGTTTAAGGACCACCGGGAGCGTGTCCATCGACTGGAAATCGACCCGGATTTAAAATTGCTCATTGACGGAAAAGATATGTCGGCCAAGGTTTCATTATTAACCAGATATGAATTGTCGTACGTTGACAAATTTGGTTATAAATTGGAAATTCGGGGGAATGAAGCCCGGCCAATCAAATTCTACGATGAATCTGAAAACTATACCTATGATTTACAATCGGCCAATGAAATTGAACAGTCAAATTGAGTGAGGACTTACTGTGGTAAGGCCTTTTTGTTTTGGCCTGTTCCATACGCTTTAATTGATGTATTCCCGCCACTGTCTGCGATTACCGTTAAAGACCGACATCGGCAGAAAGATCAGTTGCGAGTCAAGCTTAAAGCCGGCCTTATCGTCTGCCTGAATAAATGTTGCATCGGCATTGGGCCGGCCGATCTTACCGTCAGTCAACCAGAATTGGGTCTTAGCATTCGCCTTTAACTGCAGGCTCTTGATGATTTGTTGGGTCGCCGAAATGACCACCGGCCGTTTATAGTACTGTCTTAACAAGTGCGAAAGCTGCCGGACTTCTTTTCTGGCCGCCTGCCAATGAATTGTTGACTGATCAAACGTTCCGTAATACTGAATTTGAATACAGATCGGTAAACTACCGGTATTGTACTTGACTTGCCGGACAAAGTTTTTGAATTGGGCAGTTGGTGAACTGGTAAAACTAAAATAATGGTAGACCCCAATCGGCAACTGGGAACCCTGGCTGCGTTCGAAATTACTCTGAAAGCTGTCATCGGTGAAGGCAGCTCCCTGAGTGGCCTTTAGATAGACGAAACTGATGCCTTTACTTTTCAAGCTTTCAAAGTCGATATAGCCATTACTTTGATCAATGGTCACCCCATGAATTGGGTATTTTTTCAGCTGCTGATTTTCGTGCCAGCGCAACAGCAAAAAGGTCGAAAAGCCAATCAAGATTAACAAAAAAATGCCGAAAACTACCCTGCGTGTGCGTTTCCTGCGCTGGTAAGTTTCAGCATATATTGGTTGAATGTCTCTTCGCTTCATATAAAGGTCATCTCAGTTACCCGAAAAATCCAGTTAAATTAAGTCCGGGTACTTTCAATAATATTTTGAACGTTGCGAATCGCGTCTTCTGTCGCCGGACCCATCCGAACCGTTGCCATCATAAATAACGTATCGACAATAGCCAGTTGGGCAAGCAGTGAATACATCCCTTCAGAACGGTAATTGGATTCATCACTAGACGAAATAAATGTAATATCACTATGCAGTGCGAGCGGTGAGTCCGGATAGCTGGTAATCCCGATAACCGGCACCTTTCGCTTCTTTAAGGTTTCCGCAACTTTTAAAGTTTGGCGATTTTTGCCCGAGTGGGAAACCACGATTGCGCAATCTTCTTCACCCAATTTTACAGCTTCCATCAACTGTACGTCAAAGTCTGGATAATAGAAGCAGTCAATCGACGTCCGCAAGAACTTATGATAACCGTCCAGGGCCGCAACTGACGAGCCGCCAAGGCCAAATAAGCCCAGACGACGACAATGAATAATTCGTAGGACTGCCCGAGCAAATTCATCTTCATCAATTCCTGCCCGGGTATCTTGAATTGCCCGCTGACTGCTGTTAAAAATCTTGTCGGCAATCGTTCCTAAAGAATCGTTGGCATCGATATCTTTAAAAATCGGCAGGTTCTGGGGCCGCAACTGCGTGTAGGCCAGCGCCAAAGTAAACTCACGGAAATTGCCATAGCCCAGTGTCTTCACTAACCGGGAAACCGAAGCAGTTGAGGTTTCAGTCACTTCTGCCAAATCTTCAATATTGGCTTCTGAGGCCGCTTGAGGATTCTCCATCACATATTTTGCAATTTTTTTATTGGTTCTGCTTAATTCATCAAACGATTGTTTTAATAATTGAACTGGCGAGCTCATAATGATCACCTTTCATGGATTGTAAGTGTCTTATTTTCATCAATGTAAATATTTTACAACAAAATTCTTGCATTGTGAAATTGTTTTTCATATAATTGTGTTTGCGTTTCCATTACCAGGAAATTCAATGGTCGAAATATTTGAAGTCTCCCGGTGATAATGATATTTTTAGTGAGAAGCGGTACCGAGCCAATTCTTCAGCACTCGACATTGGTTTAACGATGCAGCTATATTTTTTGCCATTATTTGAAAGCGCTTCGGCCGTTGACTCAACTAATACAGAAGGGAAGTTATTTACATGGATTATACGCTAGGTGTTGATATTGGAACAACCAGTGTTAAAACCGTGCTCTACGATGTTAAGGGTAAGGTGCATGGATATTCCAACAATGGATATCCCCTATACCAGGACACCCCTGATATGGCCGAGGAAGACCCTGAAGAAATCTTTTCAGCGATGTCTGACGGCATTACCGAATTGGTTCGAAAGGCCAATATGAAACCAGGAGAGCTGAAGGGCGTTGCATTTTCCTGTGCAATGCATAGTTTAATTCTTCTGGATGAGAATCACAAACCACTCACCCGGGCAATTACCTGGGGTGACAACCGGGCGGTCAATTATGCTGATAAGTTGAAGGCCAGCCCTGAGGGAATGGAAATCTATAAGCATACCGGAACGCCCATTCACCCAATGACCCCACTCACCAAACTGATTTGGCTGCGCAATGATCATGCCGATCTATTCAAGCAAGCCCGCTGGTTCGTTGGCATTAAGGAATATATTCTTTACAAATTATTCGGTGTCTTAAAAGAAGATTACTCAATCGCCAATGCCACCGGAATGTTTAACATCTACAATATGGACTGGGATGAACAAGCCCTGAAACTTGCCGGGGTTACACGGGATCAATTGCCTGATTTAGTTGACACCACTTATCAATTAAAAGGGATGCGTGAAGAGTACGCTAAAGTGCTGGGAATTGACATCAATACCCCATTTATCATCGGTGCTTCAGATGGTCCACTGGCCAACTTGGGGGTTAATGCGATTCAACCCGGGGTTGTCGCTGTCACCATTGGAACTTCCGGTGCCGTTCGAGTTGTCACTGATAAACCGCATACCGATCCAAAGGCCCGGGTATTTTGCTACTACCTCGCCAAGAACATGTGGGTCGTTGGCGGCCCTGTCAATAATGGTGGCGTCGTCTTCCGCTGGGTTCGTGATCAACTCTGTGCCCCGGAAAAAGTCACTGCTGAACAAATGCACATCGATCCATACGACCTCTTGACAGAAATTGCTGCCAAAGTGCCGGCTGGATCCGATGGCTTGCTGTTCTTCCCATTCCTGGGCGGTGAACGTGCCCCAATCTGGGACGCTAATGCCCGTGGCTCATTCTTCGGCCTTAACCGGACCCACACGCGTGCCCACATGATTCGGGCCGTTTTGGAAGGTATCGTCTACAACCTTTACACGGTTGCCTTGGCCCTTGAAGAAGTCGTTGGTCAACCAACCAGCATCCAAGCCAGTGGTGGTTTTGCCCGCTCTGCGCTTTGGCGTCAAATGCTGACCGATATTTTCGAACAGGACGTTGCAATTCCTGAAAGTTTCGAAAGTACCGCTTTGGGGGCAGCCACTTTGGGAATGTACAGTTTGGGCCTGATTGACAGCCTTTCCGACGTTTCCAATTTTGTCGGCACCACGGTTGTCCATCACCCAGATCCAAAGAACTTCCAGGCGTACCGGGAATTGATTCCAATCTATATTCGCCTAAGTCGTTCACTTCAACCCGAATACAAGAATATCGCCGAGTATCAGCGTCGTCACGAACACGAAGATGAAGACGCCGAGAAGTCTGAATAGCACCTGTCCGTTTTTATTTGAAAGGGGAAAACTATGATATTAAAGCTGCTAGCCTTGCTGATCGGAATTATTTTCCTGTTGGTTCTGATTATCAAGTTCAAAATTAATACCTTCGTTTCGTTGGTATTAACCGCTGTCGTTACTGCGATCATGCTGCAGATGCCACTAGGTACGATCGCTGATTCCGTCTCAAATGGTATTGGAAGTCAACTGGGCGAATTGTCCATGGTCTTCGGCTTTGGTGCCATGTTAGGGCGATTGGTTTCTGATTCCGGTGGTGCTTATATGATCGCCGAAACGCTGATCAAACGATTTGGTAAGAAACGCCTCCAGATCGCCGTTATGTTGGCTTCATTTATTTTAGGAATTGCGTTGTTCTTCGAAGTTGGAATGGTTTTACTGGTTCCAATCGTCTTCGCAATTGCCGTTGAAGCCGGTGTGCCAATTCTTTATTTAGGAATTCCAATGGCCGCTGCCTTGTCAGTTACCCACGGATTTTTGCCACCCCATCCAGCACCAGTTGCCATTGCGCAGGTCTTGGGTGCCAACGATGGTAAGGTTCTCCTGTTTGGATTTGTCATTGCAATTATTGCCGCTTATATCGCCGGACCATTGTTCTCAAAGATGGCTCGTAAATTTGCACCCGCTGCATTCGAGCGAAAAGGAAACCTTTCTTCGATCGGTGAAGTTAAACAATTTACCCCTGAAGAATCACCATCGTTTGGACTGTCAGTATTAACTGCCCTGTTCCCAGTTCTGCTGTTGGCGATTGCCACAATTTATAAAATGACCGTCAATGGTGGAGTTGATCCAAAGAACCCTTCTGTGATTGATTCAATCATTGAATTCATTGGATCTCCAAGTATCGCAATGTTGATTTCATTATTCTTCGCAATGTATACCATGGGCTGGGGTCGTAAACGAACCACTGCTCAAATCATGGAATCCCTTGAAAATGCGGTTAAATCAATCGCCATGCTGCTATTAGTTATTGGTGGTGGTGGTGCCTTCAAACAAGTTCTGATCGACGGTGGTGTTGGTAAAGCCGTTGCTCAACTGTTCATTGGTTCACCAATTTCACCATTAATCCTTGGCTGGTTGGTTGCCGTTGTTCTCCGAATTGCTTTGGGTTCTGCAACCGTTGCTTCATTGACAGCTGCAGGAATCGTTGCCCCATTGATGGCCCAAGCTGGGGTTGACCCAGCATTGATGGTTCTGGCCATTGGTGCCGGCTCATTGGCCGCATCACATGTTAACGATGCCGGCTTCTGGATGTTCAGAGAATATTTCGATTTAACAATTAAGCAAACTCTTCAGACTTGGACCGTGTTGGAATCAATCATTTCTGTCGTTGGTATCATCATGGTTATGGGACTGAACTTGATTTTCCATTAATGAGAGAGTGTGAACTCAGGCGCTTAGCTTTTGAGCATTAGTTTAATACAGGCCGTTAACGCTGGTTTTGCGTTGACGGCCTGTATTGGACTAAGCGGAAAAAGCTGCCTGAGAGAACACATTTTAATCAGAGTGTGAGCTCAGGCGGTTAGCTTTTGAGCATTAGTTTAATACAGGCCGTTAACGCTGGTTTTGCGTTGACGGCCTGTATTGGACTAAGCGGAAAAAGCTGCCTGAGAGAACACATTTTAACCAGAGTGTGCCCCCAGGCGCCCAGCTTTTAAGCACCACTTCAATCATACAAACTCCAAAAAGACTCGAGCAAACCAATCATGTTTGCTCGAGTCTTTTGTATCCAGTCAATTAAACCTGCCTAGCTGCTCGACTCAGCACTTTCATTCGGACAGCCACCAAGTATGCAACAACTGCCTTCAGCGTGTCGCCAGGGATAAATAACAGGCCTGAAGTCAATGCACCGATCAGTGAGATTGGCGTCACCCACCACAGCCAGAGGGCACCCATCAGGTTAACGATCAAAACACCGCTGATCCAAATGACAATTAGTTGACCCCATGAATGGCTCATAAACGGCCGCGAGCGGCGATAACCCATCATGAGAGGTGTTATGAGCCAACCGAACAAATAGCCCGCTGTGGGGCCGATAAAGACTGCTGGGCCGGCTTGACCGCCGGAGAGGACCGGGAAACCTAAAAATGCCAGCAGTAAGAATACCCCAACTGCGATCGTGCCGTTCTTTGACCCCAAAAAGAGGCCTGCCAACATAATCCCTAAGTTCTGCATCACAATCGGCACAGGAATGATCCCTAAAGGAATTGGTGGAATCATCCCCAATACGATAATGGCTGCGATCATCAAGGCCGTTTGCGTCAATTGTCTAATTTTCATATCATTTTCCTTTCAAAAAACGGTTAACCGACTTCTATACGCCGCTTAACCGTCATTGGATATTAAATTAGCCTGAATAACCATTTCCAGGCAGATAAACTTTCGTCACTTCACCGCTCGAAACGGTAATGGGTTCTCCGGAATCCTGCTTGACCACCAAGGCACCATCACCGGTAAAACGATCGGCCAGCCCAGTGATGGTTCGATTTCCCATCACAATTTGGACTCGTTTCCCAAGGGTTTCTGATAACTTGGCGTACTCCTGGAGGAAATTACCACTGGTGTAAGTTTGATACATATAAAAAAAGTTGTCGATGAGACTGGCAGCAATCCGATTCTTGTCAATTGCTGTGTTGGTCACAATTGCCCCGGCTTTATGGGCAATTTGATCAGGAAAATCAGTGGAATCAATATTCAACCCAATTCCGACCACCACATTTTCATGAAGACCGTCTTCGAGACTGGAAATCGTTTCGGTCAAAATACCACCGCATTTTTTATCATGGACCAAAATGTCATTGACCCATTTGACCCGAAAGTCCTCATCGGGAAAAAACTGTTGCAGGGTTCGGACTACGCAAACCGCGGTTCCGGTGGTTATCAACCCAGAGTGAATGGTTCGGCGATTCTGTAAAGGAATCAAAATGCTCAAATAGATTCCACCCTTCGCCGGCGAATAGAAATGTCGCCCCAGTCGGCCATGCCCCTGAGTTTGCGTATCAGCCACAAACACCTGTGGAATGGTAAAGTCCTGACTGCTGCCAAACTGCTTGGCGTAATCGTTCGTTGAGGAAATGCTGGCAAACGCATGGATCGCCACCGGGAAAGTGGTTGTCCGATAATGGTCGATCACAGCATCATCAAAAAATTGGGATTTTTGATAACAATAACCCAGCCCTTTGCGTGTGGTAATCACATGACCGCAGTGCGATAATTTTTGAATATTGTTGTAGACGGCCGGCCGACTAATTTGCAGTTTCTTAGCCAGTTCATTGCCGGAAACATAGCGGCCAGCCGCCGTTAGCAATGCATCTAAAATTTGTCTTTGATGATTGACCATTGGCCATCCCCCACTTACAATCGTCGTTAAATTAAATGGACACCTTTATCAACGTAGACCACGTCACCGGTCATACCGGTTGAAAGGTCACTCATCAAAAAGGCGGCGACGTTACCAATTTCACTGGTGGTGACGCTCTTTTGATCAACTGTCCGTGACTCGGATTCCTTCAACAATTCACCATGATGTTTAATCCCAGTAACTGCTAAGGTTTTAACCGCGCCGGCAGAAATTGCGTTGACACGAATGCCATTTTCGCCGAGATCAGATGCCAGGTAACGCACGTTGGCTTCCAAAGCGGCCTTGGCAACACCCATCATGTTGTAATTTGGAATTGCCCGGGTGGAGCCAAAGTAGGTCAAAGTTAAAATGCTGGCTGGATTATTCAAGACCGGTTGGGCATAACGCGCCACGGCAATCAGTGAATAAGCACTGATGTTTTGTGCCAAATCATAACCGTCCTTGGTCGTGTTGACCAGTCCGGAAGTCAAAGTATCCTTGTCAGCATAGGCAATGGCGTGAATGACCCCATCAATTTTGCCATACTGATTGCCGATAGTTTCAAAAGCCTGCTTAACGTTTGCGTCATCGGCAACATCACACTCGATTAAATCCAAGTCGTCCGGCACAAAGCGTTCCAGACTTTTTTTAATGCGGTCATTTTGATAGGTCAAAATAACCTTGGCGCCTTGATCCAAAATCGCTTGGGTACAGCCCCAGGCGATACTGCGTTTATTTGCAACCCCCATGATGACGATTGTCTTTCCATCTAAAAAGCCACTCATATTTGAGCCTCCAAATCTTATCTTCAATTAAAAATTCCGGTAACGTTTATTTCGACGGTCCACCAAATCATCAATTGGTAACTTGGCCAATTGAGAAAATTCCTGATCCAAGAAGTCACGTAACGCACTCAAATCTTCCCCGGGTTGATACTCATGAATAATTTTATCAATAATGCCATCTGCTAATAATGCTTCTGGAGTTAATTTGAGTTCTTCTGCGGCTTCCTTGACCTTGGATGAATCTTTCCACATGATGCTGGCGTATCCTTCCGGTGAGAGCACCGAATAAATGCTGTCTTCAAACATGAAGACCCGATCGCCGCAGGACAGTGCCAAAGCACCACCAGAACCGCCTTCACCAACAATAATGGTGATATACGGGACCCTTAACTGCATCCCCTGAATAATATTTTGTGCCACCGCGGACCCTTGACCATGATACTCGGATTCAACATCTGGCCAAGCACCGGGGGTATTCACCAGCGCTAAAATTGGCCGATGAAATTTCTCTGCCTGCTTCATCAACCGCAACGCCTTGCGATAACCTTGAGGCGTTGGACTGCCAAAATGTCTGGCAATATTCTGATCGGTATCTGATCCCTTTTGAATCCCGACTACTGTGATTGGTTTATCATTCAACAAGCCAATACCGCCAATGATTGCCGGGTCATCAGCTTCCAGTCGATCGCCATGCTGTTCAAAAAAGTCACTGGTTAAATGATTGATCAACTCGGCAGTCGTGATTTTATCAGGACGGCGAGCTGCTTTCACCCGCTGATATGCTGTTTTATCTGCCATAGACGTTCTCCTTTGTGTGCAGAGAAATTAAGCGACTCAAAGTTGCTTTCATTTGTTTACGCGGCACAATCGCATCGATAAAGCCATGAGCCATCACCGTTTCAGCACTCTGAAAGTCTTTGGGAGGCTTTTGCATAATTGTCTGTTCGATCACTCGCCGGCCGGCAAATCCGACCAACGCGTGAGGCTCTGCTAAAATGACATCACCATCCATGGCAAAACTGGCGGTGACCCCGCCAGTCGTGGGATCGCATAAGACAACGACATAAAACAGGCCGGCCCGGCTGTGTTCCGCAACCGCCCCCGATACTTTGGCCATCTGCATCAGCGAATGAATTCCCTCTTGCATCCGGGCACCGCCGGAAGCGGTAAACATGATCACCGGCAATTTTTTCCGGGTCGCTTCTTCGAACAATCGCGTAATCTTCTCACCGGTTGCACTTCCCAGACTGCCCATGACAAAGAATGGATCCATGATGCCCACACCGACTTGCTGCTTATCAAGGGTGCCAATACCCGTGAGGACACTTTCGTTGATTCCGGTGACTTTTTTAGCCTTTTTCACTTTGGCCAAATACTTTTCATCGGTGTACTGGTCCGGAACCGTCATTGATTTGTCAATTTCATCAAATGAATCAAAGGTAATTTTGGCCCGTCGTTTGGCCGTGATTCGAAAACCATAGCCACAATTGGGACAGGTTTTCGTGCTGCCAGCCCTTAATGAAAAAAAGGTTGCGTGACAAATTGGGCATTCCCGCAGCACATGATCGGGAATGGCATCCATCCGCTTTACCAGTTCTTCATGGCTTGGCATATTAAACCGACTGCGTAGCATGGAATCCCTCCTTATCGCTCAACACTTCATTTTGAATGTAACTGGTCGAATAAATCCCCTGATGAAATTTGTCGGTGCCAATCAAGTAATCCAAAAAGCTTTGATTGGTCCGAATGCCGTCAATTTCCAGTTCCCCTAAAATTCGGTGCATCTTTGAGATAACGGTATCGCGATCGTTCAAATGAACAATCACTTTGGCAATCATTGAATCATAGAACGGCGAAATAAAGCTGCCATTGGTGACACCTGAATCGATTCTGACGCCGAGTGAACCGGCGGGGAAAAATAAATGATTAATCTGACCGGGTTGCGGGGCAAAATTGTTAGTCGGATCTTCCGCATTCAACCGGCATTCCAAGGCGTGCCCCTTCACGGCAGCATCGGCTTGGGTAAACGGCAGTTCTTCTCCGGCAGCCACCGCCAATTGCCCTTTGACCAATTCAATTCCGGTCACTTCTTCGGTAATTGTGTGCTCAACTTGAAGTCGGGTGTTCATTTCCATGAAATAGAAGTGATGCTCATCGTCCATTAGAAACTCAAAGGTTCCGGTATTGGTATATCCCAGCTTAAGCGTGGCGTTGGCGACAATCTCACCCAAATGCCGCCGCTCTTCAGCTGAAATCAAAACACAGGGACTTTCTTCAATCACCTTTTGATGATTCCGCTGCAGTGAACAGTCACGCTCCGGCAGATAAACGACGTGACCAAAATTATCGGCGATAACTTGCATTTCCACATGTTTGGCCTGACGAATCAATTTTTCAACATAGATATCTTCGTCGTCGTATGAAATTCGGGCTTCCTGCTGGGTCTGCTCAAAAGCACTTTTGAGTTCTTCAGGTCGATCAACTTCACGAATCCCTTTACCGCCGCCACCGGCTGCTGACTTCAACAACACCGGAAAGCCGATTTGGTCAGCGACTTGTTCGGCTTGGGCAACGGTATTGACTACCCCGTCACTTCCGGGAATCACAGGGACCCCGGCTTTTTTCATCGCTTCTCGAGCGTTGGCCTTGTCGCCCATCAGAGCAATCAACTCATGGCTTGGACCAATAAATTTAATGTGGCAGGTTTCGCATAATTCTGCGAACTCGGCATTTTCGGATAAGAATCCGTAGCCAGGGTGAATTGCTTCACATCCGGTCAAATTGGCGGCACTAATAATCTGGGCCATGTTCAAATAAGATTCACTGGGCTGCGGCCCGCCGATACAGATGGCTTCGTCTGCCAAATGGACAAACAAGGCGTCTTTGTCGGCACTGGAATACACGGCAACAGCGGTAATCCCCATATCGTGCAAAGCGCGAATAATTTGAACGGCGATCTCCCCACGATTAGCCACTAATACTTTTTTAAACATGCGCTCACCTCTATTACTCAACTGCAAAAATTAAATCTGCTTCACAAATCTGCTGTCCTTCTCGATGAATGGTGCCGTGGCCAAGGCCGATATTGTGCTTTAACTTCTTTAATTCCACGGTAAAGGTCAATTTGTCACCAGGGCGGAAATCATCTTGGAAGACTGCATTCTTGATGCCGCCAAAAAAGGCGTTTTTGCCTTGATATTCCGGCATTGACAGAATTGCGGCTACCCCGGTCTGGGCCATCGATTCGATCATAATCGGCCGTGGGACCACGAGGTTATTGGCTTGTTTGTTGGCAAAAAACCATTCATTAATTGAAATTAATTTAACAGCCGCGGCACTCTCCCCTGGCTTGACATCAATAAACTTGTCAATCATTTGGAAGGGGTAGCGCTGTGGAATCACATCTTGAACATCTGGTTTCATCTCATTACCCCTTCGTTACTTGAAAAATTGGTTGATCGTATTCGACCATGCTGCCATCTTCAACCAAAATGTTGGAGATCGTCCCGGTCACATCACTTTTGACTTCGTTGATCATTTTCATCGCTTCAATGACACAAACCACATCGCCTTTTTCAACGTGGTCACCCTGCTTCTTGAAAGCCGGCTTGTCAGGACTTGGGGCAAAATACACAACGCCAACCAACGGTGCCTTGATTTCGGCAACGTTTTGGGCGACCGGTGTTTCTGGCTGCTCTACCGTGGTTGGTTGACTATTTTGTCCATGGCCTAAACCATTTGTGCTGGCAGATGCCGCTTGCGCAGAATCTTCCACGACGGCGTGGTCATCGCCCTCCCGTTTGCTGAACTTAAGCTTGAAGTCATCTTGAGCCAATTCAAAGTTCTTCAGTGACGAACGGTCAAATTTATCTAATAAACGTTCAATTTCTTTCTCATCCATTACCTAATCACACCCTTTAAATGCAATTACGGCGTTGTGGCCGCCAAAACCAAACGAGTTGCTGATGGCGTAGTTGACTTCGGCATTTTTATTGCTGTCGTCAACCAGCTCCACGTCACATTCTTCATCCTGATTAACCACACCGACGTTGACAGGCATTTGGTTATGCAAAATGGCACCAATTGTTGCAACGGCTTCAATGGCACCGGCAGCCCCTAATGCATGGCCGGTCATTCCTTTAGTGCTGCTGACCTTGACATGATCATTATTGGCAAAGACTTCGTTAATCGCCTTGGCCTCCGCGCTATCATTGGCGTGAGTACTGGTTCCATGGGCATTGATGTAATCAACCTGGGTTTCATCAATCCCGGCTTCTTTAACAGCCTGTTGCATGGCGCGTTTGGCACCCTTACCTTCTGGGTCCGGCGCAGTCATATGATAAGCATCGCTGGTTGTCCCATAGCCGACAACTTCGGCCAAGATCTTGGCACCACGGGCTTTTGCATGATCGTAATCTTCAAGAATTAAGGTTGCTGACCCCTCACCCATGACAAACCCATTACGGTCTTTATCAAATGGAATTGAGGCCTTTTTCGGATCGGTTTCCTTGGAAAGAGCGGTCAAAGCCGCAAACCCGGCAATCCCGATTTCGTTGACGGAAGCTTCTGTCCCGCCGGCAATCATGACTTGGGCCTTGCCCTGCTTGATGTATTCAAAAGCGTTTCCAATCGCGTTAGTCCCTGAAGAACAGGCAGTTACGATTGCTTGACTGGTATTTTTGGCATTAAAGGCAATTGAAATGTTACCAGCCGCCATGTTAATGATGGAGTCAGGCACGAATAATGGTGACACCCGTTTGGGACTCTTATCGTGCATCTTAATGACCTGTTGTTCAATTGTTGTCAAGCCACCGATCCCGGAACCATAAATGACACCCAGTTCTTCGGGGTCAACGCCACCGTCAATCAACCCAGCATTTTCCATGGCTTCAGTGGCACTGTACAACGCATATGTACAGAAGAGGTCATTTCGTTTGGCAAACTTCTTATCAACCCGTTTTAAAGGATCAAAATCTTTAACTTCACCGGCAACCGTAATGCCAGTGGGCTCTGAATCAAATTTGGTAATTGGGGCGATACCAACCTTGGATGCAAACAGGTTTTCAAGAAAGCTGTCAACATCGTTGCCGATTGGCGTCACAGCGCCCAAACCTGTAACAACGACTCTACTCATTTAATTACTCCTTTAACAATCTAAATTGTCAACCCGCCATCAACCGTGATGACTTGGCCAGTAATGTATTGGTTACCCACCAAAAAGGCAACCGCATCGGCAATTTCTGTCGGTTCAGCGAAGCGCTTCAGTGGAATTTGATCAGTGAATTCGCTTTGTCTGCGTTCACTCATTTTTTCAGTCATGTCCGTCTTGACCATTCCTGGCGCAACGGCATTGGCACGAATATTTCGCAATGCGCCTTCACGGGCAGCCGTCTTGGTTAACCCAACCAAGCCGGCTTTACTTGCGGAATAGTTGGCCTGGCCAAGGTTGCCGTGGAGGCCGGAAATACTGGAAATGTTGACAATCGAGCCTTTTCTGGCCTTTTGCATTAATTTCATCGCAAACTTGGTCATGTTAAAAGCACCGACTAAATTGGTCTCCAAGACCGCCTGAAAATCGGCTAATTTCATCCGACTGAGCAATTTGTCTTTGGTGATCCCGGCATTATTGACCAAAACATCAATTTGGCCGTATTTCTCAACCACCGAATTGATCATTTGCTCAGCATCTGCTTCACTGGCAACGTCGCCAACTAAGACATCGAATGAATACCCGGCAGCGGCTAACTGCTGACTGTCTTCGTCGCTTAATTCATGATGGGCATTGATAACCACCGTCATCCCATCGTCAGCCAACCGTTTGGCAATTGCCAAACCAATTCCTTTGGCAGCCCCGGTCACTAACGCAACTTGTTTTGTTTCCGTCATTATTTCACCAGCTTTTTGTTTGATCGAACTTGATTTAAGGTTTCCACACTATCGACATGGAATTTGTCAGCGTTACAAATGAGCGGCTTGGCAAATTTCATCAAGGTATCACCAGGGCCAATTTCAATTAAAACATTGGCATCCAGGTTCAACAATTCCTTGAGGCATTCGTTAAAATGCGTTGGGTTAACGAGTTGATTAACCAGCGTTTGCTTGACGTTCAGCCGCGTAAACGGCTTGATAATCGTATTGCTGAACACCGGAAAATCGGGATCTTGAAAATTGACCGTCTGCAGTCGCTTTGACAGCTCGTCGCTGGCTTCCTGCATAAATGGTGTATGGGAAGCCACGGTCATTTTCAAAGGAACCACCCGCTTGATGCCGTGCTCATGGAGATACTCGGTCGCAGCGTTTAAACCGGCTGCCGATCCACCGATCACAATTTGGGTATCCGTGTTGTAATTGGCCGGATAGACCGGTCCGACTTTTGAGCCGACCCGGCAGGCCTCATCCACAAGATTGGCATTAGCTTTTAAAACAGCCGCCATTTTACCCGGATAATGCTGTCCAGCCTGATCCATATAGTGATTGCGGTCGCCGACCAGCGGCAGACCGTCTTCAAAGCTCAGACTGTCAGCAGCGATCAGGCCGCTGTATTCGCCCAAACTCAATCCGGTGGCGCCGACTGGCTGCCCTAAATCATGTGCCAGAATTCGATAAATTCCTGTACTCAGGATGACAATTGAAACTTGTGTATTGGCGGGATCATCAAAAATCTTTGAATCACTCATGTCTTTTCCAAGTATCTGAGAAGCTTCTTCAATTGTTTGACGGTAAATCGGCTCCTGCTGGTAGAGATCCTGTCCCATCCCGGCAAATTGTTTACCCTGACCGCTAAATAAATATCCTAGTTTCAAATTATCTACCTGCCTACTTTCTGACTACTTGGTTTGTTGTTTTAAAACGTAATCAACCAACTCGCCAACGGTTTCCATACCTTCATCGGTGTCAATTTCAATATCATAAGTATCTTCAATCTTGTCGACAACTTCAAAGATGTCCAAGCTGTCCAAATCAAGGTCATTCTTAAAGTTGGTATCTTCCTTAACCTTGTCTGCGTCAACGTCCAATTGGTCCACGATAATATCTTTTACCTTGTTAAATACTTCTTCTTTAGTCATTTTAATTTCCTCCAAATTTTATGTTATTCCAATTTTTATTTTTAGTACTTGATAATCATTGTGCCAACAGTTAATCCGCCGCCAAATCCGGATAGGGCGATGACATCCCCCCTTTTAATGCGTTGTTTGGCAACCAGCTCAGCAAGTAAAATCGGTTCGCTGGCCGCTGATGTGTTGCCATATTCATTGATATTGACGGGAAATTGATTCATTGAAGCGCCCAAAGTATCGGCAATCTTTTCGATGATCCGTTCGTTTGCCTGATGTAAGACGAAGCAGTCGATGTCATCAACGGTCAGGTTTGCTTTCTCAAGGGCACGGTTAATTGATTCGGGAACATTCTTAACCGCGAAACCATAAACGCGATGGCCATTCATTTTGAAAAATGGCGAGTAGCTGGTTTTCGGTGCAGCAAATGGTGACTTAACGCCAACCTGCCCAGCCGTTAAATGCTTACCCAACTTACCCAGCGTCTTCAAGTCTTCAGCGATAAACGAACCGGAATCACCAGATTGGTTGGTCATCAATACCCCAGCAGCGCCATCGCCAAACAAGACGGACGTCGAACGATCATGCCAATCCAAAAGCTTACTTAATGTCTCGGCCCCAATTAAAATAGCGTGCATCGGCCGGTCAGCTTTCAACATCTGACGAACGACCTTCAAGCCGTAGACAAACCCTGAGCAGGCCGCGTCGATATCAAAGGCAATCGCCTGATCAGCACCCAGGTTGCCTTGAACCATGGCACTGACTGACGGCGTCAAATAATCCGGTGACATGGTAGCGACGACGATTAGATCAATCTCAGTGGGTTTGAGGCCGCTTTTTGCCAACAGCTTTGTCGCAACCGCGGTCGCCAGTGAACTGGTCGTCTCTTCGACGGCAACGTGACGCCGCTTGATTCCGGTTCGTTGAGTAATCCACGCATCAGAAGTATCCATCATCGATGAAAGCTCATCGTTATCAACCACGCGCTGTGGAACTGAACTGGCAGTCTCAATGATTTTGAAATCTTCAAAGGTCATTTTGCAGATACCTCATCAATAAAGTCTTCCAGGTTAACCATCGCCTGCTTGATCAACCGAATGTCGTCATCGTCAAAGCCCCTCAAGAACCGTTTGACCAACAATTTATGAAACGCGTCATGGGCCCGATACAACAATCGCCCCTTACTGGTCAATCCCAGATTGATAATCCGGTGATCTTCCTGGTTGGCGATTCGCATCACATACCCTTTACGTTCCAAATTATTCAAATTGGCAGTCAAAGTTCCTTTGCTCAATTTCAAAATGTGGGCCACTTCCGAGGTCGTCTTTCGATCATGCAGGCCAATGGTATGAACCAAGTGAACTTCCTTCGCAGTAATGTCTTTGAACCGACTTTTTCGAATTTCGCTCTCCTCAATCCGCATGATGCTGTCGTAGACGTTGATGAGCGACTCATTGATAAAGTCGGTATCTTTTTTTATTTCATCACTTTGCGAATTCATTTCTTAGCTCCCCTAGACTGATAATTAAATTTTCTTCTTTGGATCAGGGACAATAAAGGTTAATTCTGCAGAGCAGGCGACTTTGTCGTCAACCTTGGCTTCACACTTAACTTTGCCCATGTTCTCACGCTGCTTTTCCATGGTAACGTGAAGTTTTAAGACATCCCCTGGGCGAACAACTTTTCTAAACTTGGCATTGTCAATTGCGCCAAGATAAGCTGTTTTGCCTTTGTACTTTTCAGTTTTCAAAATCAAGATTGAGGCCGCTTGAGCCAATGATTCAATAATCAAGACACCAGGCATCACGGGATTTCCGGGGAAATGGCCCTGGAAAAATTCCTCGTTGATCGTGACGTTCTTGGTAACCACAATTGACTCACCGGGGTTTAATTCATCAACTTTATCCATAAACAAAATTGGGTATCGGTTGGGAATTAAATCCATAATTTCAGATGCATCTAATACACTCATTGATTTCTTCCTTTCACTTACAGGGTGGTCAATGCCAATTAAAATTTAGTTCGACTATCAAACTATTAGCTAAAACTAAACGCACAAAATTGACATTTACCGAGGTTCTTTTCGGAACACACAACATAATAACCTAATTTAGTTTGAATATCAAACTAAATTTCAATACCACGTGTTGCGTTTCTGAAGTTTACCACAAAAGGCCTTCTGTGACTAGTCGTCCGGAAATGGCAGACGTCTTTCTTTTGAACTTGCGGGTTGGCCTAACAAAAAGGCCGAGACATAACTCATTATCGGTTATATCTCGGCTTCGCTGGTGTGCGACTTTTGTGAATTCCACTGTTATCTAGCTAAAACGTGTGAAAGAGGACAGCCATCGAAATTTAAGCCGCTTCAGTCGAAAACCTGACTCGGTTTCCTGGTGTCTTACTTTTATTTGGATTAAACCTGTGAAAGAGGACAGCAATCGAAATTTAAGCCGCTCCAGCCGAAAACCTAACTCGGTTTCCTGGTGTCTTACTTTTATTTGGTTTAAACGTGTGAAAGAGGACAGCAACTAAATTTTAAGCCGCTCCAGCCGAAAACCTGACTCGGTTTCCTGGTGTTTTACTTTTATTTGGATTAAACCTGTGAAAGAGGACAGCAATCGAAATTTAAGCCGCTCCAGCCGAAAACCTAACTCGGTTTCCGTCTGGAGCGGCTTAAATTTCGATTGCTAAACGTCCTCTTTCACACTCTGTTTTTATTCAACTGTTTCATAAACCAACGTTGGTTTGTTGGCTGACTCAGAGATTTCGATATTGTCATACAACCGCTTCTTAATGTCATCGACATCGTCACGATTGCTATATATTGTCAGCAGTGACTCCCCGGTTTTGACCTGGTCACCAATCTTCTTATGCAGCATAATGCCAACCGCATAGTCCAGCTGGTCATCGGCCTTCTGCCGGCCACCGCCTAAGAGCATGCTGGCAATCCCAATTTCATCGGCCACAATCTTGGAAACGACGCCGCTGCTTGGTGCGGGCAGGTCAATCTTGAATTGAGCTTGCGGTAAGACATGTTCCGGGTCGTCTATGACCGCCGGGTCGCCGCCTTGATCCGCGATCATTGCGCGGAATCGCTCCAACGCCTGACCGTTATGGATCACTGTGGCACATTTTTGCTGGCCTTCTTCAGTCGTTTCCGCTTGGCCACCCATAACTGCCATGTAGCCGCCAATCACGACGATCAATTTTTCCAAATCTGCCGGCCCATTGCCCTTTAGCAAATCAATTGATTCTTGGATTTCCAGCGCGTTACCAACTGCATCACCCAGCGGCTGATTCATGTCGGTAATCAGCGCCATACACTGCATGCCGACGCCTTTGCCAATCTCAACCAAGGCTTTAGCCAGCGCTCTTGAATCGTCCAGGGTCTTCATGAAAGCTCCCGCACCGGTTTTCACATCAATGACCAGCGCATCTGCCCCCGAAGCAATCTTCTTACTCATAATTGAACTGGCAATCAATGGAATAGAGTCGACCGTATCGGTGACATCCCGCAAGGCATAAATCTTTTTGTCTGCCGGGGCAATGTTCCCAGTTGCGCCAATAATTGCCAATTGGTCTTTTTTAAGTTGGGCAATAAAGTCATCCTCGCTAATTTCAACCTGATACCCCGGGATTGCTTCCAGCTTGTCCAATGTTCCGCCGGTATGTCCAAGCCCCCGGCCGGAAATCATCGGTACCGGAATTCCAAGAGCGGCTACCACGGCTGCCAATGGAATACTGGTCTTGTCGCCAACCCCACCTGTGGAATGCTTATCGACTTTCACGCCGGGAATTTGGCTCAAGTCCAAGTGGTCACCGGATTTCATCATCGTCATGGTTAATTTGGCTTGTTCCTCGCTGGTCATCCCTTGGAAAAAGATCGCCATCAATAACGCACTAATTTGATAATCCGGAATGTCGCCCGAAACCACCCCGTCGACAAAAAATTGAATCTGCTCATCTGTCAGCTGTTTGCCAGCTCGTTTGGTGTGAATCACGTCTACCATTCTCATTGTCGATTCTCCTTTGATATTTCGTTTAAAATAAAGCGTTTTCATTTGAGAATTGAACAAACGCCCAACCCTGATTGGTTCAAATATGGATTGGGCGTTGCCGTTAATAATCTAGTAAGAGTTGTGCCAAACTTTGATCCAAAATTGCGCAATTGGTGTAGTGCGCATTGATTGCCGCATGGACTGCTGCCGCCTTTCGGTTGCCGCTGGCGACCAAGATTGCGTGTGGCTTATCTTTTAAATCATCCAGCTGAATGCCGATGGTCCGATCGTTGATTTCTTTTGAGACAATTTGGCCATTTTCATCAACAAAGCGTGAAAAAATATCGCCGACAGCCAGTCGCTGAATTTCAGCTTTTTCCTGATCATTGAAGTACCCAAGTTGGAAAATCAATGCCTCTGATCGAACAGTCCCGACAGTGAATAAGGCAACGTTGGCTCGGCGCCCAAGATCAAGAATGTGCTTGATATGCCGGTCGGTTTCAACCATTTCCTTAGTGACTTGGTTATCAAAGATCACCGGCAGCGGCAGATACTCGGGATGGGTATGATAGGCTTTCGCCAATTCATTGACTGACTCATAGGCCCAAGTTTTTTCCTGGGAATGACTGATACTACCTTTGAGTTGAACCACCTGAACGCCGGCAACATCCTGCTCTTCGAGTTGCTTGGTGACCGAATGGATGGTTTCCCCCCAGCCAATCCCGATGATGTCACCAGCTTGAACGTTGGCAGACAAAAAGTCGGCGGTATAGCGGCCAACACCATCTTGAATACTGACGGTCCCGCCGTAATTGTTTGGCACCACATGGAATTCAATTCCGTACTTATCACTCAGCTGTTTGGACAACACCTGCGAATCAACCAAGGGATTGACAATCTGGATCTTCACCAAACCGTTATCCTTGGCATATTGCAGCAATCGTGACACCGTCGGCCGGGAGACCCCCAATCGAGCGGCAATTTCGATTTGACTCAAATTATCCTGAAAGTATAATTCTGCCACGCGCAAGCTTTGTTTGAGTTTGGTGATGTCCTTAATTTCATCCATGTGATCGCTCCAATTTCTCTTTATGACATATTTTTAATGGCGGTTTCTAGTGATAATCTGGCCATCTCGTCAAATGACGTTTCCCGTTCCTTGGCGGAGAGGGCTTCGCCGGTCAGCAAATGATCACTGACCGTCAGAATGGTCAGTGCGCGAATGTGATGTTTGGCAGCCAGCAGATATAGCCCGGAGGTTTCCATTTCAGTTGCCAAAACGCCGTAATCAATTAATTTGTGAATATCCAACTCATCGTTGTAGAAACGATCAGCGGCAAAAATGTTACCCACCTTGGTGTTAATGCCCATTTCTTGCGCGGTATGGTAAGCAGAATCCAGCAGGCCAAAATCAGCAATTGGCGAGTAGTACATTCCTGGACCAAAGGTGTTTTGAATGATCGATGAATCGGTGGTCCCGGATTGGCCCAAAATGACGTCACGGATCTTTACGTCCGGACTCATCCCGCCACAGGACCCAACCCGATAAATGGTCTTAACCCCATATTCTTTAATGAGTTCAGTCGTATAAATGGCCAAAGACGGAATTCCCATCCCAGATCCCTGAACCGAAATCCGATGACCTTTATAAGTTCCAGTATACCCGAACATATTCCGGACTTCACTGTAGCGGACAGGATTATCCAGATAGGTTTCAGCAATGAACTTTGCCCGCAATGGATCTCCAGGCATTAAAACTGTGTCGGCGATTTCGCCGGGCTTTGCGCCAATATGTGTACTCATATGATTGCCTCCGTTTATTTCAAATCAGCCAGAAAACTATCGCCAACCCCGTTGCCGGCAACGTTAAAGTTATCCAGCACGGTTGCGCCAAAGTCGGCAAAGGTTTTACGGATGCCTAAGCTGCCAGCGTGTTGCATTGAAGGTGAATAGGCCAGCAATGGCACCAGTTCGCGGGTATGATCGGTACCTTTAAAACCTGGATCGTTGCCGTGATCGGCCGTGATCAGCAACAGGTCATCGTCCTTCAAATTCTTCAGCACCGTTCCCAAACGTTTGTCAAAATCCATTAAAGCTTGACCAAAACCGATTGGATTGCGGCGATGGCCGTACATTGCATCAAAGTCGACCAGGTTGGTGAAGCAAAAGCCGGTAAAGTCTTCTGCCATTACGTGGTCAACGTGATCCATGCCGTCCATATTACTTTCATTATGGTAGCCTTCATCAATTCCGTGGCCTGAGAAAATATCGTTGATTTTACCGATCCCGACGGTGTGGACCCCCGCCTTCTGCAGGTCGTCCAAATCAGTCGTGCCAGTCGGCTCCAACGTGAAGTCGTGCCGGTTGGCAGTCCGAGTGAAATGATCCTTATCCTGACCAACGTATGGGCGGGCAATGATCCGGCCAACCGTGTATTTGGGACCGTTGACCAACGTTCTGGCATACTCGCAAATTTTATAGAGTTCTTCAAGCGGGATGACGTCTTCGTGGGCGGCAATTTGGAGAACTGAGTCACCGGACGTGTAAACAATCAGATCCCCAGTCTTCATCTGTTGCTCCCCGAGTTCCGCAATAATCTTGGTGCCGGATTCAGGCCGGTTACCAATAATTTTACGGCCTGAAAAATCTGCCAATTTTTTGAGAATCTCTTCTGGGAACCCATTTGGAAAGGTGTTTAAGGGCTTTTCAACCGGCAACCCCATCATTTCCCAGTGGCCGTCCATACTGTCTTTGCCGGCGGAAATTTCTTGCATCTTACCATAGTAGCCGATTGGTGAAGTCACTTTGTCGACTCCTTCAATTGCCGTTTGGCGCAAATTGGAAATGCCAAGTTTTTGTAAATTGGGAATCTGCAGCTTTCCCTGATAAGCTTCGCCAACGTGTCCCAAAGTGTCTGACCCGACATCGCCGAATTTAGCGGCATCCGGTGCTTCGCCTGTTCCAACCGAGTCCATTACGATGCCAAAAATACGTTTATATTTTTTAACTGTCATCTAAATTCCTCCCCTACAACCAGCTGCTTAAGATAAAATCTTGACGGTTGCGCTGACACCTAACCGGCTGGCACCAGCTTCGATCATTGCCAAAGCTTCTTGTCGAGAATGAATTCCACCGGAAGCCTTAACGCCCAACTTGTTGCCGACAGTCTTTCTCATTAAGGCAACGTTATGAAGGGTTGCCCCTTCCGTGCTAAAGCCAGTCGATGTCTTCACATAATCAGCCCCGGCAGCTTCGGAAGCGTGGCAGGCGTTGACAATTTGCTCATCGTTCAATAATGACGTTTCAAAAATGACTTTGAGCATTTTGTGCTTTGCATGAACCGCTTCAGCAACGGCTTGAATATCGGCAGTGACGTAATCAAGATTGCCGCCGATCAGTTCACCGACATTTAAAACCATGTCAATTTCTTCGGCACCGTCATCAATCGCCGTAATGGCTTCGTAAACTTTGGTTTCAGTGTTGGTTGCTCCGAGTGGGAAGCCGACAACCGTAATTGGGTTAACAGTTGTGTCCTTTAAAAGTTCGGCGGCAAGTGGAATCCAGTGTGAATTGATACAAACAGAAGCCGTATTATACTTGATTGCTTCTTCACAAGTTTGGCGAATGCTGGCCTCAGTTGCCTCTGGTTTTAAGTTTGTGTGGTCCAAATACTTTGCGAGTTGAGCGGTCGTGATTTCTTTTGTCATGGTCATGTAACCCCTTTCATTTCTTTACAAGGATAGTTTACAGGAATTTAGAACATATGTAAAGATGTTTGTTGAAATTTTGTTCTGTTATGTGAACTTATGAGCTTTTAGTGGATTGATAAAAGCCATCGTCCTTGAGGGGCGGTGGCTTTTGGGAGGTGGGAATATTGATTAGTTTTACTTTCTGTTGTTGAAAACATCCATGGTTGCTTGTGCATGTTAAACGAGCTGGTTGGTGGAGATATCGATAATCCGAGCCTTGGTTGTCCCTACTTACATAGTGAAAATGTGCTCCGACGACCCTGATCCCTACTGACTGCATAAAGCGAACCCTTCAATAAGGCACAGAACCACGCCTTATTGAAGGGTTCACTTTATGCTCCGGGATCACCCGGGTCTCGTCGCACTCTGTTCTGAAATGTGCTCCTCAGCCCAGCCCCTAACGTATAAGGCCGAAGCGCAAATCGATAAGCACACATCGCTTATCCATTCGCCCTTCGGCCTTATACACCGGGGCTAACCGGGCTGACTCGCACTCTACTTCAAGTCTCCAATCGTATTCACATTCTTCATATACGTTGGAACAGCCAAGCCGACCTTGGCGCCATGCAAGTTGACACCCAAATCGTCAAACTTGCCCTTGTAGTCCTTATAATACAGTCCCTGAGTTGTCGGCAGCCAGGCACTTACCATCCCATCCGCTGCATTTGTAGCAATTGATGCCCACAGTGGTTGGACTTCCATTGCTTGGATTTCCACCTTGTAACCTAATGACCGCAATACGTTGGCCACCACATTGGTTGAGGCAATTTCAGAATCCCAGGCGACATACGTCAGCTTGATCGATTGACCATGAACGTGGGCAATGCCCTTCGTCCAGGTATCAACCTGCTTTTGATTGGCCTTGATCCAATCATTGGCAGCTTTATGTGGATCTTCTCCATTATTGACTTTCAACATCACATCTGCCATTTGTTTTGGCCGCCAATTAAAGCGGTTCAGCATTTCATACGCCTGTGGTTTGTCCTTCTTCAATCCTTTTCGAACGATGGTGTGAATGTCTTCGGCTTTGCCGTATACGTTCTTAGGATCTTTCAAAAATTTTAAATTGTATTTGGTAAACATCCAGTGCGGAGTCCAGCCGGTTACGACAATCGGCTGATGATTTTTGATAGCTTTACCCAAGGTACTGGTCATTGCCGCGGTGGAACTGGTCTGCAGCTGCCATTTACCTTTGTCCAAACCATATGCCTTCATGGCCTTCTGCGTACTGGACATGATCCCGGCACCGGCCTCAATCCCGGTAATTGTGTAGTTGATCTGCTTGCCAAGGCTTTCGTTAGCATGATACCGAGCAGGCTTACTACCACATGCCGAAAGGAGAATCATCGAGAAGAACAAGGCAATGGTTAATAGAAATCGATTGTTCTTTTTTCGCATAGTAACCCCCTTCTATGACTTAGGGACTTTTGTTCGGTTAATCGCCTGTGTAATCCGGTCAAGGATGATTGCCAGAATAACGATTGCCAAACCGGCAGCAAAACCGCCACCAGCATCGTTTCGACCAACGGCAAAGTAGACCTTGTTTCCAAGTCCCATCGCCCCAATCATCGAAGCAATCACAACCATTGACAACGACAGCATCATACTTTGATTAACGCCGGCCATTAAGGTTGATTTCGCTAACGGTAATTGAACCTTAAACAACTTTTGCCAACCAGTAGATCCATACGAATCTGCAGCTTCAATCAAGTCATTGGGCACTTGACGGATTCCCAGATTGGTCATTCGAACCGTCGGTGGCATTGCAAAAATAACGGAGGCAATGACCCCTGGAACCATACCGATCCCAAAGAAGGCAACCGCTGGAATCAAATAAACAAAGGCTGGCATTGTTTGCATAAAGTCCAAAATTGGCTTATTGATCACCGCAAAAACTTTGGATTTAGCCATCCAGATTCCAAGCGGCACCCCAATCACCAACGCAATCAAACTGGATGTCAGAACCAGTGTGAGGGTCTGGGTCATATCCCGCCAGAAACCTTGATTCCAAATGTAAAGGAGACCAATCGCTTCAAAAATCAGTAATGTCCAATGCTTGGTGTTGCGGTTCAGCCAGTAAGTAGCCCCCAGAACAATCAGCATGAACAGCCAAATTGGCAGGATGTCAAAGACCCATTGGAAACCGTTAATGATGCCGCCGATAAAATTGGTGACACCGTTAAAGAAGCCTTCAAAGCCTGAGAGCCAGTCGACAAATTTATCAATCCAGCTGGAGACTGGTAATTGTGGAATGTTATTCATCCTCTGTCACCTCATTTCCTGAAATGGCGCCCAGAACGGCACCTCGAATGATGATTCCTAGTAAATGTTTTTGATCGTCAAGCACCGCAAATGGAATCGGTGTCTGCGAGATTTTTTCCATAATCTCCGTAATCGGTGTGTCGGGATGGGTCGTTGGGACATCGGTTTGGACAACTGACATCAGATCAGGGTTTTTCTGTTTAATTAATCCCATCACGTGATCAGCATCCGCAACGCCAACGAATTCCCGCTTACTATTGACAACGTAAACAGACGAAATTTCATTCTCACGCATCCGACGCATTGCGATCCGTGGACCATCCTTATCGATATTGACAAAAGTTGGGCGAATCATCACATTGGAAGCAGTTAAGACCTTGGTCCGGTCAACATCTTCGATAAATTTCTCAACGTATTCGTCAGCAGGCTGAGTCAGAATCTCTTCTGGAGTCCCGGTCTGGACAATCACACCGTCCTTCATGATCATAATTCGGTCACCAATTCTCAGGGCTTCGTTCAGATCATGAGAGATAAAAACGATTGTCTTGTGCAGGTTCTCCTGCAGATCCAGTAATTCATCCTGCATATCTTTTCGATTCAAAGGATCAAGGGCTGAAAAGGCCTCGTCCATCAACAGGATTTCAGAATCAGTTGCCAATGCTCTGGCTAAGCCAACTCGCTGCTGCATCCCACCAGAGAGTTGGGTTGGATATTGGTCGTCGTAGCCGTGAAGACCAACTAATTCCAAGGCATCGTGGGCCTTTTTTAAGCGTTCATCCTTGTCAACGCCTTTAACTTCCAATCCGTAGGCAGTATTTTCAATGATTGTCCGATTTGGGAATAACGCAAAATTCTGAAAGACCATGCTCATTTTGTTGCGACGAACATCCAACAGTTCTTTTTTATTCAGATCTGTCAGATTCTCGCCATCAATCAGTACCTTGCCGGATGTCGGCTCAATTAGACGGTTAATCATTCGAATCATGGTGGACTTACCACTTCCTGATAGTCCCATGATCACGAAGATTTCACCATCATTGACCTCAAAGTTGGCATCGCTAACGCCAACCGTTGCTCCAGCATTTTGTAAAATTTCAGCTTTTGACTTACCTTGTTTTAATAGTTCTTCAGCTTTTTGAATCCTGCGGCCAAAGATTTTGGTAAGATGTTGCACTTGTAGTTTTGCTGTCATGTGCTCCTCCTTACATCATTCATGATAAATAAAAATCAATTACCGGCCTAAAGCACAAACGTATGTGGAAGCCAGTAATTGAACGACTTATAAAACCTTAACAAAAATATGCATTCAGTTCAACCAATTAGCAAATCCGTCAGATTCCCTCATTGGGGGAATGTAACCGGTTTTATGGTTGACCTTATCTACATAATAGCAATTTTATACATTTGCACTGTATCTTGTTGCCGGGGTTGCTACATTTACTTTTAGAATAGGATTTCAACGGGATTGGAAAATATTTTTGGCTTTTTTTAAATTTGCTGATAAAAAAAGAGGGAATCAGGACAAAAGTGACTGCTTTTGTCCTGATTCCCTCACACATTCTCTGTTAACTGCAACATTGAATGACCTCTGGCAATAATGAAAATCGATGGAATCATCAATTCGTTTTTGTAAATTGAACAAATATCCGTTGGATGGGCTCATTCAACGCTTAATGACCACGTTCCAAGACGGTAATTGATTCAACATGCACGGTCTGTGGGAATTGGTCAACGGGTTGAATCGGTTGATTAACCTGATAACCTTGCTCAGTAAATAATTTAACATCTCGTGCCAAAGTTGCCGGATTACATGACACATAGACCACTCGCTTGGGCTGCATTTTCACCACGCTGTCAATCAAACTGGCATCAAGGCCTTTACGCGGCGGATCAACAGAAATGACATCCGGCTTTAAGCCGTCTTCCTGCCATTTGGCCATTTGCGTCTCGGCTTTGCCGGTAACGAAGTGCACATTGGTTAAATTGTTAAGCTTGGCGTTCTTCTTGGCATCTTCAACAGCTTCAGGGACAATTTCAACCCCATAAACCTGCTTGGCCACGCGGGCCATGGAAAGCGAAATCGTCCCGATTCCACAATAGGCATCGATCACAACATCGTCAGCCGACAAGTCAGCTTTCTTGGTCGCCAAATCATATAATTTTTCCGTCTGCACAGGGTTGACTTGATAAAATGAGCTGGCTGAAATATCAAACTTCAGTCCAAGCAGGGTATCCTCAATGGTACTCTTACCAGCCAAAACTTTATTTTTCTTGCCCATCAAGGCATTCGTTTTTTCAGGATTGACATTTTGGACGATACTCTTCACTTCGGGCAGTGACTGTTCAATTTCAGCCACAATCTCGCTACTGCTTGGCAATTTCTCTGTTCTGGTAATCAAAACGATCATCATTTCATGAGAGTAATGGCCGCGGCGGACCATGATGTTGCGGACAACGCCTTTGTTAGTTTGTTCATCATAGGGTTGAACTCTGAACTTGCGCAAAATGTCACGAACAACCACCACTGCCTCATCAATCTTGGGATCTTGAATATAGAAGTCTTCAATCGGCACCAAGTCATGAGAGTGTTTCCGATAAAAACCGGTTTGAAGCTGCCCATTAATTGAGCGGACAGGAATTTGAGCCTTGTTACGATAGTGGGTGGGATCGTCCATGCCGATCGTGGGATTAACAGTCACATCAAGCTTCATTTTATCGAAGTCAACTTGAATTTGATGTTGCTTGAATTTTAATTGCGCATCATATTTTAGATGTTGAAGCGGCGCAATTCCGGTTTGGGTGTATGCTTTATCCACCAATTCAACCCGGTCTTTACTCTTTTGATTGATCTTAACTACCCGTCCGAAGGCAAAGTTCTTTTTAACCTTAATAACCTTCATGGTCACGTTTTCGGTTGGAAGAGCATTTTCAATAAAAATTGGGAAATCATCAATCTTGGCAACTCCCAGACCTTGATACGTTAAATCAGTAATATCAACGTCGTAGTTCTGGTTCTTTTCAACTGGTACCATCTTTTTCATTTATTCACCTTTTTAATTCCTAGAAACAAAAATTGCGAAACGAAAGCTTCGTAACGCAATTATAACATCTTATTAAACTATTCTTTATCAGGGAGTTTGTCAACGCCTGTGACGAAGTTCTTTTCAACTCTGCGCATCTCATTGGTTTCATCAGAATACGCATCATCAGGAATTTCGTCGGTATTGGCAAAAAATTCAATGTGTTGTTTGAGATCAACGAAAGTCATCGGTGCATCTCCACCATATTCACCGTCCAGATTGATCTGCATTCGATCATGAACCGGCTTGGCAGTGACTTTACGCACCTTTTTATAGATAATCCGTGGATCATCGACATGCCGGCCACCGTTGAGGACTTTTGATGCTAAATGGAGAATTTCAACCAAGTTGCTGGTTTTAACGATAATTAAAGTGAATTTTCCATCATCTAAGGAAGCGTCTGGAACAATTTGCTCGAACCCGCCAACCGAGTTGGTTAGTGCCAGGAAAAACATCGAGGCCTTACCTTTAAACTCTTCATCGTCATACTTCAGATCCATTTCAATCGGCTTAATGCGTGGCAACAGTTCAGCTCCACGAACCAAATAAGCTAAGTAACCAAAGAAGGTTTTCAAGTCTGAAGGAACATCGTAGGTCAGTTCGGTTAGCAATCCACCCGCAGCAATATTGATAAAGTAATTTTCACCCGCTTTACCGATATCCATCCGCAGGGTTTGGTCCTTCAAGACCACCTTGGCAGCCTCGACGGGATCTTCTCTGGGAATGTGCAGCGCTCTTGCGTAATCGTTAGTCGTTCCGGCGGGAATAATCGCCATCTTGGGACGCTTCTTCAGTGGCGCGATGCCGTTAACCACCTCGTTAATGGTACCATCCCCACCTGCAGCTACCACGAGTTCAAAGCCGTCTTTGGCAGCACGGCGAGCCTCGTTTTTAGCAGAGTCCTTGGCGGGGGTTGTCGCATAAGCGCTGGTTTCATAACCAGCTTGCTCAAAAATATTCAAAATGTCGACTAACTTTTGCTTGAGAAGTTCCCTTCCCGAAGTTGGATTATAAATAACCCGGGCCCGTTTTCGCATATCCATCCTGACTTTCTATTTACTCATTGAATCCTTTAGCATTTTGTTGATTACTTGCGGGTTAGCTTTCCCGTGGGTTTGTTTCATAATTTGACCAACCAAGAAACCGATGACCCGATCCTTACCGTTATGGAAATCTTCAACAGATTGTGGGTTAGCCGCTACGACTTCATCAACAATTGGCTGAAGTTTGGCTGGGTCTGACAACTGAACCATGCCCTTGTCTTCAACGAATTTCTTGGGCTCTTCACCATTGGTGATGGCTTTAAAGACTTTCTTAGCCATCTTTGATGAAATCGTGCCGTCAGAAATAAGTTTGATCATAGTTGCCAAATGCTCAGGGGTGATCTTGGTATCTTGTAGTTCAACCTGATTATCATTCATATAAGCATTAACGTCGCCTTGCAGGTAGTTGGCAGCCAATTTGGCGTCAGCACCGGCAGCAATCATCTTATCAAAGAAATCAGACATTTCCTTGGTCTGGGTAATGACCATCGCATCGTAATCTGTAATCCCAAGTTCATTGACATAACGCTCACGACGTTTTGCAGGCGCCTCAGGCAGTTCTGACTGAATCTCGTCAATCCAGTCCTGTGAAATATTCAAAACTGGGAGATCAGGTTCTGGGAAGTAACGGTAATCATCGGAGCCTTCCTTAGTCCGCATTAAGATGGTTTGGCCGGTTGACTCGTCAAAACGACGGGTTTCCTGGGCAATTTTGCCGCCCGACATCAAAACACGTTGATGACGAGCTTCCTCAAACGCCAAACCTTTTTTAACATACGTGAAGGAGTTCAAATTCTTCAATTCAGTCTTGGTCCCATATTCCTGCTGGCCAACGGGGCGAACAGAAATGTTAACATCGACACGCATGGAACCTTGTTCCATCTTAACGTCGGATACACCCGTGAACTGGATAACCTGACGTAATTGTTCCAAGTAGGCATATGCTTCATCTGGAGAAGAAATGTCGGGTTTGGAAACAATTTCAATCAGTGGCGTTCCCTGACGGTTCAAATCAACGTAAGAATATTCGGAAGCATGCGAGTTCTTACCAGCATCCTCTTCGATATGCATTTCAGCAATTCCGATTTTCTTTTTCTTGCCGTCAACATCAATTTCAACCCAGCCATCATGGGCAATTGGGGTTTCTGATTGAGTGATCTGGTAAGCTTTAGGATTATCGGGATAGAAGTAGTTCTTCCGGTCAAAGTGTGGGTGGCGTTCAATTTGGGCGTGAAGTGCCAAACCAGCCATGATGCCGTCATGGACAACTCCTTTATTGGTGGTTGGTAAAACACCAGGATATCCCCAGTCAATGACGTTGGTATTGGAGTTGGGTTCATCACCAAATTCTACAGGAGATGGACTAAAAATTTTGGAATTGGTTTTTAATTCAACGTGGACTTCCAGTCCGATTGTCGTTTCAAAATTCATTAGTTGTTACCTCCCATCTTTGGTGTTTGTTTTGCAAAATTAGTTTCTTGTTCAAATGCACTACCTGCTTGGTAAACGGTCAATTCGTCATATGGGCGACCAATCAATTGCACACCCACTGGTAAGCCCTTGGAGAACCCGGCAGGAATTGACATCCCTGGCAAGCCAGCCAAGTTAACCGGCAGGGTCAACACATCGTTCATATACATGGTCATCGGATCTGAGACATCCTCACCGATTCCATATGCAGGCGTCGGTGCAGTAGGTGCCAAAATCAAGTCATAGTCTTTGAAGACATTGGTAAAGTCATTAATCATCAACGTCCGAACTTGAGCGGCTTTTTTGAAGTAGGCGTCATAAAAACCAGCTGAAAGTGAGAATGTTCCCAGCATGATTCGACGCTTAACTTCGTCGCCAAAACCTTCTGAACGGGATTTAACGTACAAGTCTTCCAAGTCTTTGACGTCTTTTGCCCGGCGACCATAACGAATGCCGTCAAAACGCTGCAGGTTGGAAGAAGCTTCGGATGAGGAAATGATGTAATAAGCCGCCACACCGTACTTGGTATGTGGAAGTGAAACTTCTTCAACGGTTGCCCCCAGCTTTTTGAAGGTTTCCGCAGTATCTAAGACGGTTTGCTTGATATCGTCATCCAGTCCCTGGGCCATAAATTCAGTCGGAATCCCGATTTTCATGCCCTTAACACCTTTGTTCAATGTGCTGGTGAAGTCAGGCACTTCTTTAGTCGAAGAAGTCAAGTCATGCTCGTCGTGGCCGGCAATGGCGTTCATAATCGTTGCATTGTCGCTGACGTTACGAGTGATTGGCCCAATTTGATCCAAACTGGAACCAAAAGCAATCAGTCCCCATCGTGAAACTCGGCCATAAGTCGGCTTCATGCCGACCACACCATTAAATGATGCTGGCTGACGAATAGAACCGCCAGTATCTGATCCCAAAGCGGCAATGACTTCACCGGCAGCAACAGCAGCAGCTGAACCACCTGACGAACCACCAGGAACTTTGGTTGTGTCCCAAGGGTTATGAGTAATCTTAAATGCAGAGTTTTCAGTTGACCCGCCCATGGCAAATTCATCCATGTTGGTCTTACCAACTGTAATGGTGCCAAGTTTGTTCAACTTGTCAACAGCGGTAGCATCATAAATCGGCTTGAAGTTTTCCAGGATTTTCGACGCTGCGGTTGTGGTCAAGCCTTTAGTCACCATATTGTCCTTAATGGCAATTGGCATTCCAGATAAAAGGTTATCGGCATCAATGCCCTTAGCATCAACGTCGGCAGCTTTCTTCAAAGCCCCTTCATCATCAACAGTAATAAAAGCGTTGATGTCATTATCAACGGATTTAATGTTATCCAAAGTTTGCTGGGTCAAATTCTTCGCAGAGATTTCTTTGTTGACCAGTTGTTTGTGAATGCTGGAAAGTGATTGATCGAAATAATTCATTATTCGTTATCCCCGCTTTCATCAATAATGGTTGGCACTCTGATGTAGCCATCGGCCGTGTCCGGTGCGTTATCAAGCAATGCTTGGCGTTGGTGCCAATCTTCGGCGATATCGTCTCGCATCACGTTAATTTGATCAGTCACACTACTGGTAGGTTCAACGCCGTCAGTGTCAACTTCGCTCAGTGTTTCAAACAACCCAATGATTTGGTCTAATTGAGTGGTGAAATATGGCAGTTGATCGTCGGCAATTTTTAGCTTTGCTAATTCAGCAACGTGTTTTACTTGATCTTCGGAGATCTTTTCAGTCATTGAAATCCTTCTCTCTTCTGAATATATCCAAAATTTAATAACAACAATAATTCTACCATATAAAGAATCGCATTTTTTAGAAATTAATAACTATTGAAAATATGGGCAGAAAATTTCTTCTCATTTTGCTTACGGCTCAAGAAACTCTGAATGCCTTCAGTCGAAGATACCGTAATGTCAATTGGTGCATTGGCCGGCAAATATCGCTGAGCGGCATTTTGAATGTATTGGGTAAAACTGATGATCTCAGTCTGACTATAAAATTGAGTCGTAATGCTGATATTCATCCCACTGAGTGAGCCATCGGTGTATTGTGCTTGAGCAGTCACCCCACTCAAATTCGGGAAGAAGCCTTGAATTTCTGATTTGAAGTTATCAAACGAATCAGCATCATTTTGGCTGGGACCCTTCTTGTCAGATTGTAATGGGAAGACATAGTTCTTTTGATTAATTTTGTCCCACTTGGCAACTTTGGTTTCACCATCGTCATTCATGGAATATGCAAAGAAGTTCCCGCCGACCAGGCTATCATCTGAAGCTTGCTTGTATAAAGCAATGATGATTGGAATGTTCTTCAGCGATCGCCGTTGTCGCAGCCGCTTAATCACTTGGTTGGCGATAGCTTTACCCTGCTTTTTAACTTGGGCATCGGAAATGTCGGTTTCATAAGTTGGCCCATAGGCCGTCTTCTTATAGTAATCAACCGAGTTGATTCCCAGTCCGATGGTCATCCCTGACAAGCGAAGCGATTTGCCGCTTTGGGTCATGAAATCCTGCTCATCAATTTGGGAAAGATAAATTGGATTTCTAGTGTTAGGGTTGGTCGATTTGGACTTAACCGGATTTAAGCCGGTTGGGTTTGATTTCGATTGACGGCCCAACCAATTTTCAACTGTGCTGGTAGAAAGATATTGACCTTCTTGGAAAATGTATTTTTTAGTTGAAAATTCTTTTTTGGAAATATCCAACAGGCCGTTTTCAAACCCCTTAATATTGAACTGATTTGATTCTTGAGAAACACTCACACCACGAGATTTACTGGTCTGATAACGGCCATTCTTGATCACACCTTGATAATAGTCGGTGTTCGTTTGGCCGGTTAACTGCGTCTTGGCTTTTGACCCACTGGAATTGCTGGTATCCTTCGACAGATTATCAACGCTCCCACACGCTGCCAACATAAATCCCGACAGAATGATTGAAATCCCCAGGATAATTTTTTTCACGATTCGTTCCTCCATTGTCACTTTTCATCGGCCATTTCTTGGTGGAAACGGGCTTCGTCCCATGTCTGAATGCCGAGGCTTTTCGCCTTATCATACTTGCTGCCGGGGTCTTCACCCACAACAACGATGTCTGTATTTTTGGAAACTGAACTGCTGACTTTGGCACCATGGTCCTCAAGCCATTGAGTTGCATCCGGCCGGGTGATATTTTGTAATTTCCCTGTCAGAACGAACTTCTTGCCGGTGAAGAATGAATCACTTTCAGCAAGTTGTTCATCAGTCACACCCAGATAATCCATGTTGACGCCCACTTGTTTGAGTTGGTCGATCAACTGCTTGGATTCAGGCATTGAGAAGTAAGTAACCACGCTGTCAGCAATGATCATTCCCATTGTAGCAATTTCGGCGATATCTTGCGCGCTTGCCTGCATAACCTTATCAATATTTTTAAAACGTTGGGCAATTAATCGAGCTGCCTTGATCCCAACATGGCGGATTCCCAAGCCATAAAGCAGTCGTTCACAAGAATTCGATCGGCTGTTATCAATGGCAGCCAGCAGCTTAGTGGCTGATTTTTCACCAAATTTGTCCAAAGTTAATAGTTGGTCAAAGGACAAATCATAAAGTCCGGCAACATCGGAGACCATGTGTTTTTCAAACAACTGGGCGATGATTTTTGGCCCCAAACCGTCGATATTCATGGCATCCCTGGAAGCAAAGTGGGTTAAGCCTTCTTTGAGTTGCGCCGGACACTGAGGATTAATGCAGCGAAGCGCAACCTCTTGGTCCAAGTGAACCAGGGTGGAACCGCATGATGGACACTGGGTTGGGATTTCATAGGCCTGACTGTTGGCAGGCCGTTTATCTGGTAAGTACTGCGAGATTTCAGGGATGATGTCGCCAGCTTTATGCAGCTTAACGGTATCGCCGACCCGAATATCTTTTTCTGCCAAATAATCCGGATTATGAAGTGATGCCCGGCTGACAGTACTGCCGGCTAATATCACCGGATCCATAACCGCAGTGGGTGTCACCACCCCGGTCCGTCCAACGGTCCATTCAATGTCCCTAACAATCGTTTGAACCTCTTCTGGTGGAAACTTGTATGCAATCGCCCAACGGGGAACTTTAACGGTTGCCCCGAGTGAGCGCTGCAGCGGTAGTGAATTGACTTTAATCACAATGCCGTCAATCCCATAGGGCAAACCATCCCGTAAATCTTTGTATTTATCAACGTAATTGTCAATATCAGCCATATTGTGGGCAACTTTGAAATCTGGATTGATCGTAAAGCCCAATTCTTTGAGTTCGGCAAGCATCCCGCTTTGAGTGTCAGATTGCAAATCATCGATATCGGCAACGTTATACATAAAAGTACTTAATTTGCGACTGCGGGTCACACGTGGATCCAGCTGACGCAAACTTCCGGCCGCAGCATTCCTTGGATTGGCGAATGGTTCTTCACCATCCAACTGGCGCTGTTCATTCAATTTGGCAAACGATTCTTTGGGCATGTAACATTCGCCACGAACCTCAATATTGATCGGTCGAGTCAACTTTTGCGGAATTGACTTAATCGTCTTTAAGTTACGGGTAATATCTTCACCAATTTGACCGTTTCCGCGAGTGGATCCTTGAACAAAGACCCCGTTCTCATATCGAAGGTTGATTGCCAAACCATCGATTTTTAATTCGCAATTATAATCAAACGCGACTGAATCATTTTCACTTAGACGGTCGACGAATTCCGCCAACTCTTCCTTAGAGAAAACATCTCCCAATGAAAGCATCGGAATTTCATGGTTAACCTTGGTAAAACCGGGAAGCGTGTGATCCCCGACTTTTTGAGTAGGTGAATCAGGGGTCACAATCTGTGGAAATTGATTTTCCAATGCGACCAGCTGCTGATAAGTTTGGTCATACACGGCATCTTCGACACTTGGTGCGTCATAGGTGTAATACTCGTCAGCCCACTGGTTCAATTGTTTCCTCAGATCGCCAGCCTTAGCAGCGGCCTGTTGCTCGGACATATTTTCAAATGCCACAATAACACCTTCTGTTGATTAATTTTCCTGCTTCTTAATTGGGGCAAATGCAGCCAACAGCCGCTTGATGCCCTCTTGCTTGAATGCAATATCGAGCTCCATATCCTCGCCGGTTCCGGTAACCTTGACAACCGTGCCGGTTCCCCAAGCCTTGTGTGACACTTTATCACCAACGGCCCAAGCGAGTTTGTCTGCACCGGATCCTTTAGGGCTTTCGACGACTTTTCCAGGTCGCCGATAAGTAGTTGCAGTTGCCCGCCTGGTTCGGCGATCAAACGGCGTGCTTAGGGGGGACTCAGTTTGCTGTTGATTATCCGAATGGATAAGCTCTGGGCTAATTTCGTTCACGAAGCGCGACTCTGGATTGTTTTGACGACGCCCATACAACATTCGTGAGTAGGCATTGGTAATATAGAGTTTTTCTTTGGCACGCGTAATGCCAACGTACGCTAATCGGCGCTCTTCTTGAAGTTCTGATTCGTCTGCTGCGGCTCGTGAAAGCGGGAATAATCCTTCTTCCATTCCCATCAAAAAGACCACTGGAAATTCCAGTCCCTTGGCTGCATGCAAAGTCATCAAAGTCACTTGGGAATTGTCTTCTTCGAGACTATCCTGATCAGAAACCAAGGCCAAATCACTTAAGAAATTCACTAAGTTCTGTTGACCGGTTTCGCCCTCGTTTTCTTCATCATACTTTTGAGTCACAGAAATAAATTCTTCCAAGTTTTCAAGCCTGGTTTGAGCTTCCAAAGACTTCGAAGCTTTCAAGGTACTTAGATAGCCACTCTTATCGAGAATTTCTTCAGTAATTTCAGTGATTGATAATTGTGCCATCTTCTCTGAAATCGTTCGCATCGTCTGTTCAAATTCAGCAATCGAATTTTTTGCACGGGTAGAAATCTCATTGGCTAAGTCAACGTTTTTAGCAGCCTCAAGGAGACTCCACTGATGATCGTTGGCGAATAGTCGTAATCGTTCAATGCTGGCTTGGCCGATCCCCCGTTTAGGTTCGTTGATGACTCGTTCAAAACTCATGGAGTCATTTGGATTGGCTAACAAAGTCAGGTAAGACAAGGCGTCTCGAATTTCTTTTCGATCATAGAACTTGTGTCCGCCAACCATGGTGTAGGGAATATTTGATTTGAGCAAGGTTTCTTCAATTACCCGTGACTGCGCATTGGTTCGGTAAAGGATCGCAAAACTGCCGTAATTGCGTTTTGGCTTGGCCATTTCTTCTTGGATTTTGGCAACAACGTATCTTGCCTCGTCGTTTTCGGTCTGACCACGATAATACGAAATCTGATCGCCTTTGGGGTTTTCAGTCCACAAATTTTTGTCGGCACGATTGTCATTATGGGCAATCACCGAATTAGCGGCATCAAGCACCGTTTTAGTTGAACGATAATTTTGTTCCAATAAGGTCACATGGGCATCCGGATAGTCTTTTTTGAAATCAAGGATGTTCTGCATGTTGGCACCACGCCAGCCGTAGATACTTTGGTCGGCATCCCCGACAACACAGATATTACGATTTTTCTTGGCAAGGGTATTCACCAGTCGGTATTGAGCCTCATTGGTATCCTGATACTCATCAACATGGATGTATTGAAATTTGTCCTGATAGGATTCCAAAACATCTGGATGTTCATCAAATAATTGGATGGTGATCATAATCAAATCATCAAAGTCCAATGATTGATTCTGCTTCAGCTCTGCTTGGTAGCGATCATAAACGTCCGCCACGATTTGATCGAAAGCACTATTAGCCTGAGCTTTGAATGCTTTGGGCGTGAGCAGATCATTTTTGGCGTTGGAGATAGCCGATAAAACGGCTCTGGGATCGAATTTTTTGGGATCAATATTCAAATCCCGCAGTACTCGTTTAACAAGCGTCCGTTGCTCACTGGTATCGGCAATCGTAAAAGCCTTATTGTAGCCCAGCAAATCAATATGGCGGCGTAAAATCCGCACACATAGTGCATGGAATGTTGAAACCCAAACATCGTTACCACCTTCACCCAACAATTTTGAAACCCGTTCACGCATTTCCCGGGCAGCTTTATTGGTAAAAGTGATCGCTAAAATCCGCCACGGCATAATATGGTTATGTTCAATTATGTAGGCAATTCGGTGGGTTAATACCCGGGTCTTGCCACTGCCGGCACCGGCCATAATGAGGACGGGTCCTTCAGTATGGATAACGGCGTCTTTTTGATCTTTATTTAATCCTGCTAATAAACTTTCTTCTGCCACTAAATATTCCATCCTCTCGCATTTATCTTTTCAATTATAACAAAAAAGTCGGCTTCCCGACTCTCTACATGTTGCTATATTTTGTTTTGTAATCTATGTCATGCCAAATCCCAGTGGCCTCCAGTTTAACCAAGGTATCTGAAATAGATTTGGTCGGAATCAAGACATGCCCAACCAGCTGATGGTCGTCAGTTGGCTCGTTGCCATAAAACGTGAAGTGCCAATTATCTTTGATGACCCATTGGGTTTGGACACGTTGATATTCCTGTTGTCGAATGGCCTGATAAACCGTTGCAATTCCGGGAATAATTTGTGTCAAAGGCAAACCGGCAATTGCCCGCAAATGTTGTTCAAATTCATCGGCATTAGCAGCGTAATCAAATACAAACCCAGCCGCACTCAATTTGGGAGCAACTCTGCTGACATAAATCGAACCGCTCTTGGCCAAGAAGAGTGTGACTTCGAAAGTACCGACATAGTCAAGGTTGTTGGCAATTTCATTGGTAATTCGGGTCATTTCCTTCTTCACACTGGGATCGAGTTTTGCCGGCGTATAGGCGGTCATTAACTGATCGCCTTCATACATCACTTCGACTGGTGGAAACATCACAATTGACCCTGACTCGGTCCGGGTAACGACCACGGAGTAGTCAGTATTATGTTCCACATAGGATTCCAAAATGTAAGTTCCGGAATCTAAAAAACCGGATGCCAGGACAATATCAGCCTGGTTCTTAATCAGCAATTCCTTGCCGCCGTTTAGTCCCCGCTGAATGGGCTTTAAAATAGCCGGGTACCCAATGGAATTAATGGCTTGGTAAATGTCTTCCAACGTGACAATCGTCGAGTAAGGAACCATGTTAATATTCAGGGTTTCAAAAAAAGTTCGTTCAATCAGTCGATCTTGGACAATATCCAATAATCCGTCCCGTTGCGCCACAGCCGTGTATTGGGAAATGTATCGAATGACATCTGAATCGATAAATTGATTGTCATAGATCACCGCTTCACAGCGTTCGGCAAACATTTTCAAGGTTTCCTTGTCAGTGTAGGGGCCAATGTATTTATAGTCTGCCAGTTCCATCGCCTTACTGTTTTCGTTGGAACTGTACATGCCAACATTAAAGCCCATTTGTTTTGCGCGAGCCAATAACGTTGGGGTGCTGATACTATCTCCAAGAATCCCAATTGTTTGACCGGGATAGATAACATTTGCGTTTGCCAATTAATTCACTACTTTCATATCGTCATTTTATTAATTGTAAGTCATCACTAAACTTATCGTACCATTATTTTCACAGCTCTAATCAACAAATGTGACTTTTTGGTTATCCAGAGAGGCAATTCGGGCCAAAGACTCCAAACGGACACCTGATTTTTCAATCATGGTGTGCCCTTTTTGGAAGCTCTTTTCGATCACAATCCCAACACCCTCAACTTTAACATTTGCCAACTTGGCAATTTCCAACAGTCCTTGAACGGCCTGACCATTTGCCAAAAAATCATCAATAATCAAAATTCGATCATTTGGCTTCAAAAATCGTTTATCAATACTGATATCGTTGCTAACTTGCTTGGTATAAGAATAAACACTGGCGGTGTACAGGTTATCGGTTAAAGTTAAACTCTTATGCTTTCTGGCAAAGATCAACGGAACCCCCATATGGATCGCCGTTGTCAATGCCGGGGCGATTCCGGAAGATTCAACGGTCACAACCTTGGTTACCCCTTCATCTTTAAATAAGCGGGCAAATTCGGCACCAATTTGGTCCATCAATTTTGCATCAACCTGGTGATTTAAAAAGTTGTCGACCTTTAATACGTTTCCTGGTAATACAGTACCATCCTCCAAAATGCGTTTCTTAAGTAAGTCCATCTCAAAATTCCTTTCTAGTCATCGTATTGATAAAGTTTGTATTGTCTGATGATGGCGATCAATTTCTTGGTGTAAGCAGGGTCGGTCGCATAGCCATCCTGCTGAAGGCCATCAGCGGCCTGCAGGTAGTTGTTTGCGGCCACCACGTCCTTGTACTGCTGTGGGTTCCATTTCGTGCCGTAAGCAAGCAATTTGGCGTGATCAGCCAAGGATTCATTCCAATCCTGATATACTTGGAACCGAGCTTTGATCGTCACATAACGGCCATTCACAAATTCTTGCGTATTCAGGTAGACCGAGTTGGTGGTATTATCCTGAGCTTTGACGCCAAACAGATTATAATACTTGCTCGCAAGCTTGCTAGTGCCCCAGTTGGACTCCAAAATGGCCTGGGCTAAAGTAATACTTGGTAAGATATTATATTGTCCCTGCAGCCGCTGGGCTTGTGGCGCTAATTTGTTGATAAATTTACGGTGCTCAATGGCTACTTCGTCGTTTGAGCTTTGAATATTGCTCGAATGATAACCGTTTTCGTACAAAGCGTGGAAACCAAAAATGATCACCAACCCACAGATCACCAGAATCAACATCAAAACGGCATTTGCTTTTTTTGCGCGGCGTTTCCGCCCCTTCTTATATTTTGCCAATCCAACCTCAAACTTTCTAACTTTAAAATTAATTCTAACGATAAATCCGAATAAAGACAAACGAAATTTGTGCTTTGTTCAATTTTTATAAATGCGTAAAAATTGACAAATCTGTTAATTTCGGTTATGTTATCCTCTGACACTTAAATCTGGAGATGAAAACCAATGGCTAAAAACACCGAAGTATCAGAAGCTCAATCAAAATTTCATGTTGGTGATGAGGTTTCATTCAAGATCGAAAAACAGACGTTTACCGGCTTCGTTGATAAGAGTTACACCAACTCATTTTTAATCACTTTTGAATCGGATGATCCTGAGATTATCGACAAGTACCACAAAAAGGTTGTCATCAATAATCGTCATCTCAAAATGATCAAGGCAGCTCCTCAACCTGAAGTTGAGGATGATGACGAGGACGATAATGAAACTAAATCCTCGAGAACCAAAAAATCGAGCAAGAAATAATGATTAAAAGTAGACCCTGCATATATTTGTGCAAGGTCTATTTTTTATCTGCTGGTCCGGTCAAAAATCTTTTTAACCGGCACCGCAATCAACGGTGTGACAATTCCGCTAAAGATTGCTTCCGGAACACCATTCGTACCAACCACCCCTAGTAAATATGGGAGGAGTTCTTTGATATTAATCTGATACAGTTGAGGGGCTTTCGCCTTATAAAACAGATAAATGAGTCCCAGCACCAAGACCGTGTTGGTTAATGAACCCAAGACAGCCGATACAGAAATACTGGCTGCCTGGCTTTTCAAGTGTTTCTTGAGATACGTGTACGTCATACCAGCAACTACGCCAATCATAATCCGGGGGATGACCGAAATAATCGGGTTAACGAAGACAATTGCCGCTAAAGGGCTGGTCGGCCATACAAAAGCTCGGACAAAAGTCGTCATCCCCCAAACACCACCAATGATCGCTCCGTCAACAGTTCCAAGCAAAACCGTTGCAACGACGACAGTCATCGGGATAATCGTAATTTCAAGTGGACCAATTGGGATGTACCCGATCAAAGGAATCGAAGTTTGCAACAGAATGATCGCAATAAACATTGCCAGCATGTTCAGTCGTAAAGTATTTTTCTTAACAGGCATGTGTTCTTACCCCTTTAAAGTTGTTGGAACCATTATACAATAACGGATTGTATTCTAATACAATTTTGCTGGTGAATGTCAGTTTACCAACAAGCTTAAAATATTCTCAACAAAAAAACACTCCTCAAAAGAGAAGTGTTTTGAAAAAGCAAAGTAAATTTTAACGCTTTGAAAATTGTGAAGCTTTACGGGCCTTTTTAAGACCTGGCTTCTTACGTTCTTTCATTCGTGCGTCACGAGTTAATAAACCGGCACGCTTCAATGGTCCACGGAAGTCGGGATCAACTGCAAGCAATGCACGGGCAATTCCGTGACGAGTTGCGCCGGCTTGGCCGGAGAATCCACCACCGTTAACGTTAACCAAGGTATCATAGTTACCTAAAGTCTCAGTTACGTTGAATGGTTGCACAACAACTTCACGCAAGTTAGCAAATGGAATATAGTCTTCGATTGCTTTGTCATTCATGATAATTTTTCCAGTTCCGGGTACCAAGCGTACTCGAGCAACTGAATCTTTACGACGGCCAGTGCCGCGATATTGTACTTGAGCCAAAGTGAATTCCTCCTTAAATTAGGTTATTAATGTCTAATACTTCTGGTTTTTGAGCTTGATGATCGTGTTCAGGACCTGCATAGACATGTAACTTCAAACCAATTTTATGACCTAATGTTCCATGAGGAAGCATTCCTTTAACGGAAGTTTCAATTAACTTTTCGGGATTCTTAGCACGCAAATCACCGGCAGTTCGTTGCTTCAAGCCACCAATAAAGCGACTGTGATGGTAATAGATCTTCCGAGTGTCTTTGTGACCAGTCAGACCGACTTTACTTGCATTAATTACAATCACATTATCCCCAGTATCCACGTTGGGTGTGAATGTTGGTTTATTCTTACCTCTTAAGATTGATGCTACTGCTGATGATAAACGTCCAAGAGATACGTCTGTTGCGTCAACAACGTACCATTTACGTTCTACTTCACCAGGTTTTGCCATATAAGTTGTACGCACTGTATATTCCTCCATTGTTCCTGTGTTTGTTCGACACCAAATAAGATTCCGGGGCTTATCGTGGGGCAAACAATACCAATTAACATAATACAAATTATTCTGGTGAAAGTCAATTAGTTTCCTAAATTATCGTTGTCGTTTTGGCAATTTCGTGGGGTGCTTCGGATCTTCACCCTCATAATAGACTTTCTTTAAGTACAAACCGGATGCCGGCATGGTTCGTCGGGCCTGGTCACGATCTTTCACCTCGTATAAGCGCAATATATCGTGCTCAGGGCGCATTTGAGACCCAATCTCAACAACTACCCCAACCATGATCCGAACCATGTTATAGAGGAAACCATTGCCATAGAACTCAAGCCGAATTTCGTTGGCTGATTTGTCCAAAATCGCATTAGCTTCATAAATCGTTCGAACATTGGATCGTGCAGTCGACCCCGAAGCGACAAAACTGGAAAAGTCATGTTCACCAACGAAATCATTCATTGCCGTTTGAACCCGTTCAATATCAATGGGAAAACGCCAATTGCCGGTATAATTCCGTTTGAACGGATCCTTAAATTCGCCTAAATCCAGCCGATAAACATACCGTTTACCGGACACATCGTAGCGGGCATGGAAAGTATTGGATACCTTTTCCGCTTTTTTAATCTCCATGTCAAGCGGCAGGAGACTGTTTAGTCCCCGATAAATTGCCTTGGTTGGCAAATCAAACGGGAAATCAAAATGGACAACTTGTCCGAGGGCATGGACACCGGCATCTGTCCTGCCAGATCCGTAGACGACAATTGGGGGGTCGGGATTTTTTGCCATGATATTCACTTTTTGGGTCAAAACACCCTCAATCGTTCTGCGCTTGGGCTGGCGCTCAAAGCCGCTGAACAACGTGCCATCATAGGCTAACGTCACTTTGTATCGAATATTGAACACCTCAACTCTTTCTTATGAATAAAACGAGCACCCCGACTAACAAAAAGACTGCCCAACTAATGGTATCTTTTCGCTGCCACCGATAAATCCGGTATTTGCTGCGGTGCTCACTGTCGGTAAAGCCACGGGCTTCCATGGCAGTTGACAGGTTTTCTGCATGATTGATTGCTCCGGTAAATAATGGGACGAGCAGGGGAACGGCTGCTTGAATCCGATGGCGTAAGCTTCCGGACCCAAAGTCCACCCCTCTTGACCGTTGAGCATTTAAAATAGTTTCCATTTCATCCATTAAGGTCGGTACAAAACGTAAAGCAATTGAAAGCATCAACGCCAATGTGTCCACAGGAAAGTGAACTTTTTTGAGAGGCCGAAGAACGGTCTGCACCCCGTCTGCAATCGCCAAGGGCGTTGTTGTCAAGGTCAAAACCGTCGAGATCATGATAATCAACAGAAATCGGATGAAAATAAAACCACCGTTAATTAAGCTGGTATCACTGACTGAAAATGGACCAAAATGCCAATAGACATGTCCCCCACTGCTGAATAGAATCTGCAGTAAGACAGTAAAAATAATCAACCAAATAAGTGGCCTAATCCCTTTTAGAAAATAACCAATCGACACGCCTGACATGAGGACCACCATGAGAATCAACACACTCAATGCCGCATAAGTCCAAATGTTATTGGCAAAGAAAATCACAACCACGAAATAAAAGCTCAGCATCAATTTGGATTGGGGACTCATTTGATGAACCCAAGAATTACCAGGAAGGTACCGACCAAATAGGAAATTACTCATGGCCATGCCCCCCTTGAACAACTTCGACGATTGCATCCGCCAATTTGTCAATTGTCAGTGGAACACTTTTTAGCGGAACCCCTGCAGTGATCAATCGAGAAGCAAATTCGGCACTACTCGGCAAATCCAGATGCATCTGATAGACCCACTGGGGATCCGCAAAAATCTCTTGCGGTCTTCCATGTTTAACAATCTTCCCTTGATCCATCACAATAACGTCAGAAGCGTAATCAACAACATCATCCATTTGGTGCGTGACGAGAATAATCGTCATGCCCTGATGTTCGTGCAGGTCTTCAGCCAAGTCCATAATTTCTTTGTGGCCGCGAGGATCCAAGCCAGCAGTGGGTTCATCCAGAATGAGAATTTCCGGCTTCATTGCCAAAACCCCAGCAATCGCAACTCTTCTCATTTGGCCGCCGGAAAGATCAAATGGTGACTTCTCCTGCAAATCTTCGTCGAGGCCAACTAATGCCATCGCCTGTTTGGCATCGGCTCTAGCTTCTTGGTCAGAAGCCCCATAATTTTTGGGGCCAAACATAACATCCTTGATAACCGTTTCTTCAAATAATTGTTTTTCCGGAAATTGAAATACCATGCCGACGTGCTTACGAAGTTGCTTTAAATTCTTATTGGTGGTCGCAGGTGTAATCGTTCGCCCTGACACCTCAATTTCTCCCATAGTCGGCTTGAGAAGCGCATTAATGTGCTGTACCAAAGTGGACTTGCCGCTACCGGTGTGACCGATAATTGCTGTAAATGACCCGCTGGCAATGGTTAAGGATACCTGATTCAAAGCATTTTGGGCAAATGGTGTATCGGGTTGATAAGTATGAGTTACTTCTTTGAAATTAATTGTTTGATCCATGTAATTAACCTCTCATCATTGAGATATTGACTATGTGAGTCGATTCCACGCTTTTTGAGGGCAGACAGCAATTCGGACGTAAAAGGTGCGGATAAGCCAATTGATGTCAATTTTTCAATGTCACCAAAAATATGATCCGGCTGATCAGCTTCAACAACTTGACCTTGATTGACAACAATGACTTGGTCTGCACCAGCGGCCTCATCTATGTCATGCGTAATGGAGATGACGGTCAGATTATTTTCGCGTTTAATCTGATTAACCAGTTTTAAAATGTCTTGTCGGCCACGAGGATCCAGCATGCTGGTAGCTTCGTCCAAAATGATGATTTTCGGACTAAGGGCAATAATTCCGGCAATCGCAACGCGCTGCTTTTGTCCGCCAGATAAATTAGCAGGAATCCGATCACGAAAGTCCCACATGCCAACCTGTCGAAGGCTTTGTTCAACAATTTGATGCATTTGCTCACGCGGAACTTGGCGATTCTCTAAGCCAAATGCAACGTCATCCTCTACGGTCGCTCCAACAAACTGATCTTCAGGATTTTGAAAAACCATGCCAATCTTATTTCGAATCTCAAAGATATTTGTATCGTTGACTGTCAGTCCATCAACAATAATTTGACCAGACTTCAGAACAATTAGGCCGTCAATTAAGCGGGCCAGTGTACTCTTCCCACTTCCATTTTGGCCAATGATAGCCGTCCATTTACCTTCCTGAATATTCATCGAAAAATTATTGAAAAGTTTTTCTTGTTCGGGGTAATTGAAAGAAATGTTTTTAATTTGAATAATATCCTTCATGATGTTCCTCACGCTGTGCAAAGTGTTTTATCTATGTACAAAAAAATCACTTACAGGTAATCGGTGCATGAGATAAGTCCCACATTCAAACTAGACTAGGAACTGGGTTCCACCATCATAACGTTCTATACCAAAAACCTGAGTGATTCTCGTGATAAATATGTGATTTGGTTTAATACTAGTTAGTCAACTAACTCTAAAATGACCATTGGAGCACCGTCGCCACGACGAGGCATAGTCTTCAAAATTCGTGTATATCCACCATTACGATCAGCATACTTTGTAGCTAATTCGCCAAATACTTTTTGCAAAGCAGTCGTAACGTTAATATCGTCACCATCTTCTTTAACATCAGCAACAACATCACGAACAAATGATGCAGCTTGACGACGGGCGTGTAAATCGCCGCGCTTGCCAAGTGAAATCATCTTGTCAGCAGTTGAGCGAACTTCCTTAGCTTTTGCTTCAGTAGTAATGATTTGACCATGAATAATTAACTCAGTAGTCAAATTACGAAGCAATGAGCGACGATGTGCACTACTACGTTGTAATTTCCGATAACCCATAATTGGATGTCCTCCTTCTTTATCTTTATTAGTCTTCTTTACGAAGTGAAAGGCCCAATGCAGCAAGCTTTTCTTTAACTTCTTCAAGTGACTTGCGACCAAGATTACGAACCTTCATCATATCAGCTTCGGTCTTTTCCGTAAGTTCTTGAACAGTATTAATGCCGGCACGTTTAAGACAGTTGTATGAACGAACTGATAGGTCCAATTCTTCAATTGTCATTTCCAACATTTTTTCTTTGTGGGTTTCTTCCTTCTCGACCATGATTTCGGTATTCTTAGCTTCATCAGTCAAATCAACAAACATCTCTAGATGTTCGGTTAAAATTTTGGCCGCCAAACTAACTGCTTCACTCGGAGTAATTGAACCATCAGTCCAAATATCCAGTGTAAGCTTATCAAAATCATCGCGTTGACCAACCCGTGTACTTTCAACCTGATAGTTGACACGTTCGATTGGGGTATAAATAGAATCGACGGGAAGCACACCAATAGGCATTTCAGAACTGCGCTTTTTGTTTTCCACAGCAGAAACGTATCCACGACCTTTGTTGGCAGTTAACCGCATATGGAATGTGGCACCTTCAGCAACGGTAGCGATGTGCAAATCAGGGTTCAGAACAGTCACATCACTGTCAGCTTGAATATCACCGGCAGTAACATCAGCAGGACCAATTACATCGATTTCCAAATTTTCTTCTTCATCTTCTGGCCCATCTAATTTCAAAGAAATTTTCTTAACATTCAATATAATCTGAGTCACATCTTCGACAACACCTTTGATCGTCGAAAATTCGTGCAGTACGTCATCAATCTGGATGCTGGTAACAGCAGCGCCAGGAAGAGATGACAGTAATGTACGTCTCAAAGAATTTCCGAGAGTTGTACCATATCCACGTTCGAGCGGTTCAACGACAACTTCACCAAAATTATTTGTTTCTTCAATTTTATGAATGTTAGGCTTTTCAAATTCAATCATTCTTATCATTAACCCCTTTCAAAACGCGTGAGTCTTCATGCAAAATATCAATATGCTTAAACCAAGTAAAATTCACTATATTGAATGTCTTAATTAAACTCGACGACGCTTTGGAGGACGAGAACCATTGTGAGGTACCGGAGTAACATCACGAATAGCAGTAACTTCCAATCCAGTAGCTTGAAGTGCACGAATGGCAGCTTCACGGCCTGAACCTGGTCCTTTGACAGCAACTTCAACGGATTTCATACCATGTTCCATTGATGCCTTAGCAGCAGCTTCGGCAGCCATTTGAGCAGCAAATGGTGTTGACTTACGACTTCCACGGAAACCTAATGCACCGGCTGATGACCAAGAAACCGCATTCCCAGTGGTGTCGGTAATCATAACTAAAGTATTGTTGAATGTTGAATGGATATGTGCAACACCAGCAGCAATATTCTTTTTAGCACGGCGTTTACGACTTGTCTTTTTGTTTACCATAAAAACTGATGACCTCCTTCTTTAATTATTTTCTTCTACCAGCAGCAACTTTGCTACCTTTACGTGTGCGGGCATTGTTCTTGGTATGTTGACCACGAACTGGCAGTCCACGACGATGACGCATTCCACGATATGATCCAATTTCTTGAAGTCGTTTGATGTTCATACTTACTTCACGACGTAAGTCACCTTCGATTTTAAGATCGCCGACAACTTCACGAATCTTGTCTTCTTGGTCTGGTGTCAAATCACGTACACGAACATCTTCAGAAACTCCAGCTTTTGCTAAGACTTTTTGAGCTGTTGTGTTACCAATACCAAAAATGTAAGTTAATCCGATAACAATTCGCTTGTCACGGGGTAAATCAATTCCGGCAATACGAGCCATTGAGCATACACCTCCTGTTTATGTTTATTTACCTTGGCGTTGTTTGTGCTTTGGGTTTGCTGAGCAAATAACCATTACTCGGCCTTTTCGTTTAATAATCTTGCAATGTTCACACATTTTTCGTACTGATGGTCGTACTTTCATTTTTAACCCTCCTCGAAAAAAAATGACGAAAAAGGACTACTTAAATCGATAAGTAATACGTCCCTTGGTTAAGTCGTAAGGAGACATTTCAACAGTAACCTTATCTCCAGGAAGAATCCGAATGTAATGCATTCGGATCTTTCCAGAAACATGAGCTAGAATTTCGTGTCCATTCTCCAGTTCAACTCTAAACATTGCATTCGGCAATGTTTCTACGACTTTTCCTTCAACTTCAATAACATTATCTTTAGCCACTCAATACACCTCCAATGTTAAATTAGATTGAATAAATTAAATTAATCTTGACAAACCTTTGACAGTTTAACACATTCATTATATTTCATCAATCTAACCGACTCAACACTTAATTAGTGAGGTTTAGAGTGTGCTCAAGATTTTGTCAACATCTTGCCAAACTTCATCAATGTCTTTGCTGCCATCGACATTGAATAAAAGATTTCGATCCTTATAGTATGCGATCAATGGTGTATTCATCTTAACGTTAACCTTAAGACGATTTTTAACAGCCTCTGGTTTGTCATCCTCACGCTGATAAAATTCATGCCCACCACAGACATCGCAGGTACCGGGAACTTTAGGCATATGGTACAACTTATGATAAGTGGCACCACAGTTTTTACAGATGAAGCGACCTGACAAACGCTCAGTCAACAACTTAGGATCAACATCAATGTTGATAACGGCTGTCAAAGGTTTATCCAAGTCTTTGGTCATTTGCGACAACGCATCTGCTTGTTCCAAAGTTCTGGGATAGCCATCTAATAAGAAGCCTGGTTTAGTATCATCTTGGGCTAATCTTTCCTTTACAATCCCATTAGTCACTTCATCAGGAACTAAATCCCCTTTATCAGTAAAGGATTTCGCCTTAACCCCAAGGGGTGTACTATTTGAAATTGCATCTCGGAACATGTCTCCTGTTGAAATGTGAGGTACGTGATACTTGTCCACAATAAATTGGGCTTGAGTACCTTTCCCCGCACCAGGTAATCCCATTAATATCAAGTTCAATGACATTTTATTGTCCTCCTAATTAATAGCGGAATTGCTCAAATTTAGTCATCAGTTGGTCGAGTATCATGAATGAAGCCAACGTACTCTCGCTTCATCATTAAACCACGAATCTGACGAATTGTTTCAATAGCAACACCAACAACAATTAACAGGCTAGTTCCACCTAACCCAATTGATTCATCTAAGTTCCACAGGTTTTGCGCAATCAAAGGAATCAAAGCAACAACCCCAAGGAATAACGCACCGACTGTACTTAGCTTCATCAACAGATCAGACACATAAGATTGGGTCTCATGCCCTGGCCAAACACCAGGAATGTAACTGCCTTGCTTTTGCAAATTCTCCGAAAGCTTTTCCGGGTTAACTTGAACAAAGGCATAGAAGAAAGTGAACATGATAATGAGAATTGTATAGAAAGCTGCACCGGTCGGCGTTTGCATATTGAATAGATTATTCAATACCTGGAACCAAGTTGCAGTTGAGTAATTGTTAGTGAATGCCATCAAGATAGTTTGCGGCGTTGCAATAAATGAACTTGCAAAGATAACTGGAATAACACCAGCAACGTTAACCTTCAATGGAAGGTAACTGCTGTCTGGGGATCCAGAAACTCGCCTTGTATATTGAATTGGTACTCTTCGTTCAGCTTGTTGAACCCAAGTAACAAAGGTTACGATCACTAACACGATTATCAGCAATGCAATCGCAAAAAGGATTGGTTGCCATAGATCAGCGCCAGAAACGCCAACAAAATACTGGGTCCACAATGACTGAAGTCCGACTGGAATTCGGGCAATGATACCAGCAAAGATAATCATTGAAATCCCATTCCCTAAGCCACGCTCAGTAATCATGTCCCCCATCCAAGTTGTTAACATTGTTCCACCGGTTAAAATCAAGCCGATGATCACAAATGTTTTGATACTTGGATTTTGAACAAGATTCAGACTACTTAATTGATTAAATCCTGCGGTAATTCCAACGGATTGGAAAAAGGCTAGGATGACGGTTAAGTATCTCGTATGTTGATTTAATTTACGACGACCAACTTCACCTTGCTTACCCCATTCAACATATTTTGGAACAATGTCCATCTGGAGCAACTGGATGATAATTTGTGCAGTGATATAAGGTGAGACCCCCATCGCAAAGATGGAATAATTAGTCAACCCACCACCACTAAAGGTGTTCAGGATACTAACCAAACCAGAAGATGCAACGGATGTTAATGCTTTGGCATTGATCCCGGGAACAGTTATGTATGCTCCCAGACGGAATATAACTAGCACAAACAAAGTAAAAAGCATTTTATTGCGAATATCCTTCACTTTGAATGCTTTTGCTAAAGTCGAAAGCATTAAACCACCTCGATTTTACCGCCCGCATTTTCAATTACGGATTGTGCAGCCTTTGAAAACTTGTTAGCCTTGACGGTCAACTTTTTAGTAAGTTCACCTTCACCAAGAATCTTGATGCCTGATTTGGCATTCTTAACGAGTCCTGATTGTTGAAGTAATTCAGGCGTAACTTCCGTACCGTTGTCAAAGCTTTCAAGCTTAACAACATTTACAACAGCATATTCCTTGCGGTTGATGTTGTTGAATCCGCGTTTAGGAATTCGACGATACAATGGCATTTGGCCACCTTCGAAACCTACACGAGTCTTGCTACGAGCTTTTTGACCTTTTTGGCCACGACCAGCAGTCTTACCTTTACCGGCAGAACGGCCACGACCTTTACGAGTACGTAATGAACGAGAACCTTCATCAGCCTTCAATTCATTTAATTTCATGAAATTGGCACCTCCTTACTAATTTTTAGTCTTTAACTTGTTCAACTTCGATTAAGTGAGCAATTTGGAAAAGGGCTCCACGAATAGATTCGTTGTCTGGTTTAACAACGGTACTATTAACTCGACCCAAGCCAAGTGCCTTCACAATTTTACGTTGCTTTGGAAGGCGATGAGTTACGCTACGTTTTAAAGTAATTTTTAATTGAGCCATCTAAAACACCCTCCTTATTCAGCTAAATGTTGGGTTGAAACCCCACGTAAAGCTGAAATTTCTTCAGCACTCTTCAACTCAACCAAGCCCTTGAATGTTGCCCGGATAACGTTGATAGGAGTATTGGAACCTAGTCGTTTACTAGTAACATCGTCAATACCAGCTAATTCCATCACGGAACGAACGGCACCACCAGCTGCTACTCCAGAACCTTCTTCAGCAGGCTTCAATAAAATTCGGCCGCCACCAAATGTTCCGAGAACTTCATGAGGAATCGTTGTACCAACAATCGGAACCTCAATTAAGTTTTTACGAGCAGCTTCAACGGCTTTACGGATTGCTTCTGGAACTTCTTGAGCTTTACCAGTTCCAAAACCAACATGACCGTGCTTGTCTCCAACAACAACTAAAGCAGCAAAACGAAGACGACGTCCACCTTTTACAACTTTAGTGATCCGGTTAATCGAAACTACGTTGTCTTCAAGCTCTAACTTATCTGGATCAATAAATTTCTTCATGTGCGGTTATTCCTCCTTTTTAGAATTCTAGTCCATTTTCACGAGCAGCATCTGCAAGAGCTTGAACACGACCATGATACAAGTATCCACCACGATCGAAAACAACATTTTTAATGTTCTTTTCGCTAGCGCGTTGAGCTACTAATTTACCAACACTAGCTGCTTGTTCAGTCTTGTTACCACTACTGATTGCAGAATCAAGTGTTGAGGCACTAACAAGCGTTACACCCTCTACGTCATCAATTACTTGAGCGTAGATGTTTTTATTAGAACGATAAACATTCAAGCGTGGGCGCTCGGCAGTACCAGAAATTTTATTACGGACACGATTATGACGGCGTTTCCGATTCTTATTCTTATCTGGTTTAGAAATCAAAATAGTCACCTCAAAATTTTATTAGGCTGGCATCTTACTACTTACCAGTCTTACCTTCCTTACGAATAATATGTTCATTCTCATAACGAATACCTTTACCCTTATATGGTTCTGGTGAACGTACTGAACGAACTGATGCAGCAAAGTCACCAACTGCTTGTTTGCTGATACCATTGATGTGAATCGTTGTGTTATCAGGAACTTCAACAGTTAGATCATCTGGAACAGTCATTTCAACTGGGTTTGAATAACCAACGTTTAATGTCAGGTTCTTGCCCTTAAGTTGTGCACGATAACCAACACCAACCAACTTCAAAGTCTTTTTGAAGCCAGTAGTTACGCCATCAACCATGTTGCTGACGTTGGCACGAGTTGTACCATGCAATGCACGTACTTTGTCGTTGTAATCACCAATGGGCTCAAAGTTAACTTCGTTATCTTTGATAGTCATCTTGATTTGTGATGAAATCTCGCGGGTTAAAGATCCTTTGGCACCTTTGACAGTTACAGTATTCCCATCTGCTTTTACCTCGACACCTTTTGGTAATTCGATGGTTTTATAACCAATTCGACTCATTAATTACACCTCCGATTTGATGAATTTTACCAGACGTAAGCTAACACTTCGCCGCCAATTTTTTGGGCGCGTGCTTGCTTATCTGTGATCACACCATTTGATGTGGAAATGATAGCAATTCCAAGGCCATTTAAAACCTTGGGAACAGCATCTGCTTTAACATACGAACGTAAACCTGGCTTAGAAATTCTCTTAAGACCAGTGATGACACGTTGCTTATCCTTGCCATACTTTAAGAAAACACGGATAATGCCTTGTTTGTCATCTTCGATATATTCAACATCGCGTACAAAACCCTCACGTTTAAGGATTTCAGCGATGTCACGTTTGATTTTTGATGCAGGAACTTCAACTGTTTCATGGTAAACCATGTTTGCATTACGAATGCGAGTTAAAAAGTCTGCAATTGGATCAGTCATAGACATCAGCGCACAACCTCCTTTTTAATTATTACCAACTAGCTTTCTTCATGCCAGGAATTTGACCTTTGTGGGCAAGTTCACGGACGCATAAACGGCATAAATGGAATTTCTTGTATACAGAACGAGGTCGTCCGCAACGTTCACAACGTGTGTAATTCTGAGTTGAGAACTTAGCAGGGCGTTCACTTTTTACAATTAATGATTTTTTAGCCAATGTGAAACCTCCTCTTTATCTGGCAAACGGCATACCGAATTGAGCTAACAATTCATGTGACTCTTCATCGGTATTTGCAGTAGTTACAATGACAATATCCAAACCTCTAACACGGTTAACATTATCGTAATTGATTTCAGGGAAAATCAACTGTTCACGGACACCCAAAGTGTAGTTACCGCGACCATCAAAGGCACGAGTGCTGACACCATGGAAATCACGAACACGTGGTAACGAAACGTTGACTAACTTATCTAAGAAGTCATACATTCTGTCTCCACGGAGTGTAACTTTAGCACCGATTGACATTCCTTCACGTAATCTAAATCCGGCAATTGACTTCTTAGCTTTTGTAACCAATGGCTTTTGACCTGAAATCAATGCTAATTCAGAAACGGCTTCATCGAGGTTCTTGGCGTTAATAACAGCGTCTCCAACACCCATGTTAAGAACGATTTTATCGATCTTAGGAGCTTGCATAACTGATTTGTAGCTAAATTTATCCATCATATGTGGTGTAATTTCGCTATTGAATTTTTCTCGTAAACGACTTGACATTTAAAAGGTATCCTCCTTTCGCTAGTGATTAATCGATCGCTTTTTGCGATTTCTTTGAGTAACGTACTTTTTTACCATCTTCAACTTTAATACCAATACGAGTTGGCTCGTTGGTTGATGGGTCAATTAGCATAACATTTGATACGTGAATTGGGGCTTCAGCATCAACAATTCCACCTTGTGGATTCGTCTGAGAAGCTTTTGTATGCTTCTTAACTTTGTTGATTCCTTCAACAATCACACGATCTTTTGAAGCGATAGTTTTAGTAACTGTCCCTTCCTTACCTTTGTCCTTACCACTAATAACACGGACTTTGTCACCAGTTTTAATGAACATCTACGGCACCTCCTTATATCCTGGTTGTGATTACAGTACTTCTGGGGCTAATGAAACAATCTTCATGAAGTTGCTGTCACGTAATTCGCGAGCAACTGGGCCAAAGATACGAGTGCCTTGGGGACTCTTGTCATCACGGATAAGAACCGCAGCATTTTCATCAAAACGAATGTATGAACCATCATTACGACGAGTAACAGCCTTAGTACGGACTACAACAGCTTTAACAACGTCACCCTTTTTGACAACGCCACCTGGTGTTGCTTGTTTAACCGTAGCAACAATAGTATCGCCGATTCCGGCATACCTTCTGGTTGAGCCACCTAAAACCTTAATAGTTAACAATTCTCTTGCACCTGAGTTGTCGGCAACTTTTAAACGACTTTCTTGTTGAATCACAGGTATATCCTCCCTTCATCATTGGATCGAATACGATAATAATGATAATTAAGTAAAGTTAAATAATAACTGCTTTTTCAACAATCTTGATTAAACGGAAACGTTTTGTCTTTGACAATGGACGTGTTTCCATAATTTGAACAAGATCACCGGTTTTAGCTTCGTTATTTTCATCATGAGCCGTAAATTTCTTTGAGTATCTAACACGCTTACCATATGTTGCATGTTTCTTGTAGGTTGAAACTTCAACAGTAATTGTCTTATCACTCTTGTCAGAAACAACGCGTCCTTGATAAACCTTACGCTGGTTACGTTCTTCAGCCATTAATTATACCTCCCTTATCGTATTCTATTTGTTGAGTTCTTGTTGACGAAGTGCAGTCTTAATGCGCGCAATGTTCTTACGAACCTGCTTCAAGCGTGCAGTATTCTCCAACTGGCCAGTGGCTAATTGGAAACGAAGATTGAACAGTTCATCTTTGTAATCTTTTTCTTTATCAATCATTTGAGCAGTGGTTAACTTGCTGATATCTTTAGCCTTCATTTGATTCGCCACCTACTTCCTCACGTTCTATGATCTTAGTGCGAACAGGAAGTTTGTTTGATGCAAGGCGTAATGCTTCATGGGCAGTTGCTTTGTCAACTCCACCAATTTCGAACAATACTTTGCCACGCTTAACTGGTGAAACCCAGCCAGCTGGTGTACCTTTACCATTACCCATTCGAACTCCGACACCTTTTTCAGTATATGATTTATGAGGGAAAATCTTGATCCAAACTTTTCCTCCACGCTTCATGTGACGAGTCATCGCCACACGGCATGCTTCGATTTGACGGTTAGTGATCCAATGAGAATCAAGTGCTTGTAAACCGTATTCACCGAAAGTAACCGTCTTGCCACCCTTGGCAGTCCCACGGAGCTTGCCACGATGTTCACGACGATGCTTTACACGTTTAGGTACTAACATGTTTATTTCCCTCCTTTAGCAGCGTTGCTGTCCTTTGGCTTTTCAGGGAGAACTTCACCACGATAGATCCAAGTTTTTACACCAATTGATCCATAGGTAGTAAAAGCTTCAACCCATGAGTAGTCAATATCTGCTCTTAAAGTATGCAAAGGAACAGTTCCATCTGAGTATGATTCAACACGAGCCATATCAGCACCGTTCAGACGACCAGCAACCTGGGTCTTAATTCCTTTGGCACCGGAACGCATTGTACGTTGCATTGCTTGACGCATAGCACGACGGAAAGCAACACGGCCTTCAAGTTGACGTGCGATGTTTTCACCAACCAACTTGGCATCCAAATCAGGCTTCTTGATTTCAATGATGTTGATGTGAACTCTCTTACCAGTGAGGTCGTTAAGTTCTTTACGAAGATTTTCAACCTCAGATCCACCCTTACCAATGACCATTCCTGGTTTGGCGGTATGAATTGAAACATTAACGCGGTTTGCTGCACGTTCAATTTCAACAGTAGAAACAGACGCATTAGCAAGACGCTTCTCTATATATTTACGAATTTGCAAATCTTCTTTTAAGTAAGCTGCATAGTCTTTACCTGCATACCACTTAGCTTCCCAGTCGCGAATGATTCCAACTCGTAAACCATTAGGATTTATCTTATTACCCACGCGTTATCCCTCCTCTTTTTCTGATACAACAATTGTAATGTGACTTGTTCGCTTGTTGATTGGTGAAGCTGAACCTTTTGCACGAGGACGGAATCGCTTAAGCGTTGGGCCTTCGTTAACAAATGCTTCACTTACAAACAAGTTTTCACTATCTAAATCAAAATTATTTTCTGCATTAGCAACTGCAGATTTAAGAACTTTTGAAACTACCGGAGAAGCACCGCGGGGTGTGAAATCCAAGATTGCGGCTGCTTCAGCAACACTCTTACCTTTGATAAGATCAACTACAAGACGGACCTTACGTGCGGCAATGCGAACAGTTTTGGCAGTTGCTTTTGCTGATGTAACTTGTTCAGCCATTTGTTATCCTCCTTGTTATTAAACAGTCTTCTTATCGTCAGTTCCATGACCATGGAATGTACGAGTGGGTACGAATTCTCCGAGCTTATGACCAACCATGTCTTCTTGAACATATACTGGGACGTGTTTACGACCATCATAAACAGCAAATGTATATCCAATGAAGCTAGGAAAAATCGTTGATCGGCGTGACCAAGTTTTGATAACGGCCTTTTTATCTTGGTCTTTTTGGGCATCTACCTTCTTGAGTAAGTACTCATCGGCGAATGGTCCCTTTTTCAAACTACGACTCATTTTGCAACCTCCTCTGCACAGATATTAATTGTTATTAATAAATGCGTTCTATTACATCTTTGAACCTTTACGACGACGAACAATAAACTTGTCCGAACGTGCTTTCTTAGAACGAGTCTTCTTACCAACTGTCTTCTTACCCCATGGTGATAATGGTGATGGAAGACCAACTGGTGCTTTACCTTCACCACCACCATGAGGGTGATCGTTAGGGTTCATTACAGATCCACGAACATGAGGACGTTGACCCTTGTAACGTGTACGACCAGCTTTACCAACATTGATAAGTTCATGTTCTTCATTACTTACCGAACCAATAGTTGCTCGGTTAGTGCTAAGGATTAAACGAACTTCGCCAGATGCAAGTCTAACAAGTGAATACTTGCCATCTCGACCAAGCAATTGAGCAGATGCACCAGCTGAACGAACAAGCTGACCACCCTTACCAGGCTTAAGTTCAATGTTGTGAATAATTGTACCAACAGGAATGTTGGATAATGGCAATGTGTTACCAGGCTTGATATCAGCATCAACGCCAGATTCAACCTTGTCGCCCACCTTTAATCCCTTAGGTGCAATAATGTATGATTTGATTCCGTCAGTATAAACAATCAAAGCAATATTAGCAGTCCGGTTAGGATCGTATTCAATTGCTTTAACTGTGGCTGTGACATCATCTTTAATTCGCTTGAAGTCAATAATACGATATTGATTCTTGTTACCACCACCACGGTGACGAACAGTCATATGACCGTAATTATTACGGCCGGCTGTTTTACTTTTTGATTCAAGTAAAGACTTTTCAGGCTTACGCTTAGTAATTGCGCTGTAGTCCAAGCTTGTCATATTACGTCTACCATTGCTGGTTGGCTTATATGTTTTAATGGCCAAAACGTGTTCCTCCTATATTAGAGATTTGTTTGATTATTCTTCGTTGAATAATTCGATTTCTTTTGAATCTTCAGTCAATGTAACGATTGCCTTACGACGCTTCTTAGTGTAACCAGCGTAACGGCCTTGGCGCTTGAGCTTGCCACGAACGTTCATGATGTTTACACGGACAACTTTAACATCGAAAATGTCTTCGATGGCCTTTTTAACTTGGGTCTTAGTTGCTCGTAAATCAACATCGAATGTGTATGTCTTGTCGTCCATCTTACTGGTTGTTTCCTCAGTAATAACTGGGCGTAAAATAATATCGCGTGATTCCATTATGCGAGCACCTCCTCTACTTGAGAAAGAGCAGCTTTCGTAATAACAACTTTGTCGTGATCGGCAACATCCAAAGTGTTAATGCCTTGAGCAGAAACAACTTTAACGTTTTCCAAATTACGAGCAGATAGAACTGCCTTTTCGTTGTCGTCTTCCAAAACTACTAATGTCTTAGTTGAAACGTCTAATTTACCTAATAATTCAGCAAATTCTTTAGTCTTAGGTGCATCAAATTGTAAAGTATCAACAACAACCAATTTGTTGTCGGAAACCTTTTCTGATAACACTGACTTCAATGCTAAACGTGAAACCTTCTTAGGCAAACGGTATGAGTATGAACGTGGAGTAGGTCCGAAAACAATTCCACCGCCACGCCATTGTGGTGAACGAATAGAACCTTGTCGAGCTCTACCAGTACCCTTTTGACGCCAAGGCTTCTTTCCACCGCCGCGAACTGCGGAACGGTTCTTAACGGAATGAGTTCCTTGACGTAAAGAAGCACGTTGCATAACAATTGCGTCAAACACAACATTGTTGTTAGGTTCGATGCCGAAGATACCATCGTTTAATGCAACGGTACCATTCTTGCTTCCGTCTTGTTTATATAATGCTACGTCAGTCATCTATGGTTGCCTCCCTTCTAGTTGTTTGAGCCGTGAACGGCACTTCTAATTGTGATATATGATTTATTTGCACCAGGTACATTACCCTTAATTAAGAGAACATTGTTGTCAGTATCGGCATTTACGATCTCCAAATTTTGAATGGTAACGGTCTTGTTACCCATTCGTCCAGGCAATTTCATGCCAGGAACAACACGGTTAATAATGACACCGAGTGAACCTGGACGACGGTGATAACGGGAACCATGAGTTTCTGGTCCACGTGATTGGCCGTCTTTATGGATGTTACCTTGGTATCCATGACCTTTTGTGGTTCCAGTTACATCAACGATGTCTCCTGGTTTAAAGATATCTGCTTTAACTTCATCAGATACTTTATAGTCTCCCAGCTCAACATCTTTGATTTCTTTAATGAAGCGCTTAGGAGTCGTATTTGCTTTCTTTGCATGACCTTGTTCTGGCTTATTAGTAAGCACAGTACGTTTGTCTGCATAACCTAATTGAACTGAATCGTAACCGTCATTTTCAACGGTCTTGATTTGCATAATGACATTAGGTGTCACTTCAACGACAGTTACTGGAACTAACTCGCCGTTTTCGGTGAAGACTTGCGTCATTCCAACTTTCTTTCCTAAGATTCCTTTTCTGGTCATGAGTACACCTCCGATATATTGTATTTATTATAGTTTGATTTCAATATCCACACCGCTAGGCAAGTCGAGCTTCATTAATGAGTCAACTGTCTTTGGCGTTGGATTTAAAATATCGATTAATCGCTTGTGAGTCAAAATTTCGAATTGCTCACGAGAATCCTTAAACTTATGTGGTGAAGCTAAAACAGTGTAGATTGTACGATCAGTAGGCAATGGAATTGGACCTGAGATAGTAGCTCCAGTTCTTTGCGCAGTTGCAACAATCTTGTCTGCGGATTGATCAAGGATACGATGCTCGTATGCCTTCAATCGAATACGAATTTTTTGTTTTGCCATTGTGTTCCCTCCTTCGTCTATTTTGAAAATAGGACTAACTCCGTGAAAATTACCGCCAAACCCATGGCAAAGCATCCGGGTGTGTCGCAACCTTTCACATCAAAGCTAATACATATTGCTTTAGGGCAAACTTATCCCTAAAAACAAGTACTCAAACAGTGTACTAAAAAAAGCCGCATAAAACAAGTGTTAACAGCAATTAATTCGTTTTGTAACATTACTGTTACTTGAAAAATGATTTTAACTTCTTTTGATATTCAAATGAACGTAAATAACTTCAACCAATTTATTATACATTGCCGTGGGATGATTTGACAGACCTTTAGTCAAAAAAAGAGACCGGGATTAAATTCCGATCTCTACGTTTGAAATTAATCTTCAGCAGGTTGGTTCCCACCGTTTTTCTTAATAATTTCAGCTTGGATGCTCTTTGGAACTGGCTCGTAATGATCAAATGTCATGGTGAAAGTACCACGGCCTTGTGATGCAGAACGAAGTGTCGTTGCATAACCGAACATTTCAGCAAGTGGAACGAATGAATGAATAACTTCGGCACCGCTTCGGCTTTCCATTCCATCAACCCGTCCACGACGTGCAGTAACTTGGCCCATAACATCACCCATGTACTCTTCAGGGACGTTGATATCAACCTTCATGATTGGTTCCAAGATTACTGGAGCAGCGGTCTTGGCAGCATTACGAAGAGCGATTGAAGCAGCTACCTTAAATGCAGCTTCACTAGAATCGACTTCATGATAACTACCATCATATAACTTGGCTTTCAAATCAATTAATGGGTAACCGGCAAGAACACCGTTAGCCAATGATTCTTTCAAACCTTGTTCTACGGCTGGGATGTATTCACGAGGAACAACACCACCAACGATGGCATCTTCGAATTCGAAGCCTTTTCCTTCTTCGTTTGGTGTAAATTCGATCCAAACATCACCATATTGACCTTTACCACCAGACTGACGGATAAACTTACCTTGAGCCTTGGTTGGCTTGGTAAATGCTTCACGGTATGAAACTTGTGGGGCACCAACAGTGGCTTCCACATGGAACTCACGTTTCATACGATCAATGATGATATCCAAATGCAACTCACCCATTCCGGCAATTAAAGTTTCACCGGTTTCAGGGTTGGTTGTTGCTTTGAATGTTGGATCTTCTTCAGAAAGCTTTTGAAGAGCAACGTTCATCTTATCTTGGTCAGCCTTAGTCTTAGGTTCAACGGCAACCTGAATAACTGGGTCAGGGAATTCCATTGATTCCAAATGAAGTGGATGGTCAACATCAGTCAGTGAATCACCAGTAGTGGTGTTCTTCAAACCAATGGCGGCAGCAATATCACCTGAGAATACTTCTGGAATTTCTTGACGGTGATTTGAATGCATTTGGAGCAAACGACCAACACGCTCACGTTTGTCTTTAGTTGCATTCAAAATATATGAACCTGACTCAAGGGTACCTGAGTAAACACGGATATAAGTCAAACGACCAACGAATGGGTCAGTAGCAACTTTGAAGGCCAAAGCAGCAAAACTGGCGTCATCATTAGCTTTCAATTCAATCTTGTCACCGGTTGCAGGATCAGTTGCATTGTATGGCTTAACATCAAGTGGTGATGGTAAGTAGTCAATAACAGCATCCATCAACATTTGAACACCCTTGTTCTTGAAGGCAGATCCAGCTAATACTGGGAACAGTTCCAGGTTCAAGGTAGCTTTACGAATAGCAGCCTTGATTTCAGGAATTGGAATTTCTTCACCCTCAAGGTACTTGTTCATAATGTCGTCATCAACATCGGCCAAAGTTTCAACTAATTGGTCACGACGCTTTTTAGCTTCATCCTTATATTCATCAGGAACATCAACTGTATCCCAATTTGAACCAAGCTTATCTTCATCGTAGATGTCGGCCTTCATTTCGATTAGGTCAATAACCCCTTCGAAATCATCTTCAGCACCGATTGGCATCTGGATTGGAAGTGGCTTAGCGTTCAAACGGTCTTCAATTGAGCCAACTGAGAAATCAAAGTTGGCACCAACTTTATCCATCTTGTTAACAAAGACGATCCGGGGAACGTCATAATCAGATGCTTGACGCCAAACAGTTTCAGTTTGAGGCTCAACACCCGCTTGGGCATCCAAAACAGCGATAGCACCATCTAAGACACGCAATGAACGCTCAACTTCAACAGTAAAGTCCACGTGTCCTGGGGTATCAATAATGTTGATACGGTGGTCTTTCCATTGAGCAGTTGTGGCAGCTGACGTGATGGTAATCCCACGTTCCTGTTCCTGTGGCATCCAGTCCATTTGTGAAGCACCATCATGGGTTTCACCAATTTTATGAATCTTACCAGTATAGTACAGGATCCGTTCGGTCGTGGTCGTTTTACCAGCATCGATATGGGCCATAATTCCGATATTACGAGTTTTTTCGAGCGGAAACTCTCGTTTGTTAGCCATTGTGTAACTCCTTCCGATTCGTACAAAAAGTGGCTAAATCAGCCACTTATTAGTTTGAGCTGTTTAGAAAAATCCTGAGATTACCAACGATAATGTGCAAAGGCACGGTTGGCTTCAGCCATTCTATGTGTATCTTCACGCTTCTTAACTGATGCACCGGTGTTATTAGCGGCATCCATGATCTCACGCGCAAGGCGTTCAGTCATCGTATGCTCACCACGTGAACGGGCATAGTTAACGATCCAACGCAATCCCAAAGTTGTTCGACGATCTGGTCGAACTTCGATTGGAACTTGGTAGTTAGAACCACCAACACGACGAGCCTTAACTTCAAGGACCGGCATAACGTTCTTCATAGCTTCTTCAAAGACGTCAACTGGTTCGTTGTTAGTTTCTTTCTTAATTAAATCAAATGCACCATATAAAATTTGTGATGCAGTTCCACGTTTACCGTCTAACATCAAACGGTTAATTAAACGGGTTACCAATTTTGAGTTATAAATTGGGTCAGGAAGTACTTCCCGCTTTTGAACATTTCCTTTTCTAGGCATTTCGTTATCCTCCTCATGATTCTATAAACTAAATATTTAGATTGCATTAGTAAGATTATTCTTTAGGCTTCTTTGTACCGTATTTTGAACGACCTTGACGACGGTCTTGAACACCAGCGGTATCAAGTGCACCACGAATAACGTGATAACGAACACCAGGTAAATCCTTAACACGGCCACCACGGATCAAAACAACACTATGCTCTTGTAAGTTATGACCAATACCTGGAATGTAAGCCGTAACTTCAATTAAGTTAGACAAACGAACACGGGCATATTTACGTAAAGCTGAGTTAGGCTTCTTTGGTGTCATAGTACCAACACGAGTTGCAACACCTCGTTTTTGAGGGGCTGGAACAGTAACTTGCTTCTTCTTGAAACTATTGTAAGCATAGTTTAAAGCTGGTGACTTTGATTTTGAAGTTCTAGAATGACGTCCTTTACGGACCAATTGGTTAATTGTAGGCATCTAAAAAGTTCTCCTTTCAAATTTTCAATGTAAGTCCACACATCCAGGCGGTTCTTTTTTATGTAAAAAGAAATGTGTACCGCCCAACACTTTTTGTCATATACAGTCAGCATGTCTGAATATTCAGGAATCTGTCACAAAAAGCACCTTGTCTAATTTATCATGACTGGCCGTTTGTGTCAATGAATCATGTTGAATAATTTAAATCGTAACAACGTACATAAAGTACAGAGGTAAAAATTATGATGATCATTATTCAATTTTTGCTGGGTGCAAGCCTGGCGTCGTTTTTTAATTTGGTTGCTGTTAGACGACAACGCGGGGAATCGATTGTCGCTCCCCGCTCCCATTGTGATCGTTGTGGTGGTCAGCTGAAGAATTTTGATTTAATTCCTGTCTTCAGTTACATCATTTTAATGGGAAAATGTCGTTACTGCAAACAAAAGTTTTCAGCAAATTTGTTCACTGTTGAGTTGGCGGCCGGATCTGTTGCTGCGAGTTTGAATCTTTTTGAGATAAATTGTCTGTACGTTGGCATGTTGATTATTTTAATCGCACTCAGTTCCTTTGACATTGTCGACCAAACAATTCCAACAGACGGAATTATCATGCTGTTGCTTGTCTGCGGATTATCAAACACCCATCCAGTCCAAGAAATTTTGATTGCCATTCTGATCTATCTGCTCATCCAATTTTTAAACCACCACTTTTCCTGGATGGGCAGTGGCGACATCGACATTTATTTTTGCCTGTGGCTGGCACTGGATATTCCAAGCTTACTTTGGCAAACGTTTATTGCTTGCGTCGCTGCGCTGCTTTATTTAATTGTTGCGCCGTGGCCAAAAGATTCCAAAATTCCATTTGTGCCATTCATCACCATCGGATTTTATTTAACCCACCAATTCCAATCAATCTTATTACCGTTAATTTCATAGCAAATAAAAAAAGGATTCCAACCCATTGCAGGTTGAAATCCTTTTTCAAATTGATTCATTCAATTTAATGATTATTTGGTCGTCTTGCTCTTGTTAGCATCTTCAGCTTTCATTTTTTCTTCAAGCTGGCTAATTGAGTAAACACCATCAGTTGATGAACTACCAATTTCTTCAGGCTTAATTCCCCGGTAATCTGGCATTCCAGTACCTGCAGGGATTAATTTACCAATGATAACATTTTCCTTCAAACCAACCAGTGGATCATTCTTACCACGAATTGCGGCATCAGTAAGAACACGCGTGGTTTCCTGGAATGATGCGGCTGACAAGAAACTATTTGTTTCAAGAGCAGCCTTGGTAATACCAAGTAAGACAGGACGGGCAGTTGCCGGAATTCCACCATTAACAACCGTGTCACCGTTACTTATCTTGAAGTCATTGATATCCATCAAAGTACCAGGCAATACATCAGTGTCACCAGGATCCATGATACGAACCTTACGAAGCATCTGACGAATCATGATTTCCACATGCTTATCAGCCACTTCCACACCTTGCATCCGGTAAACTTTTTGAACTTCATGAAGCAGGTAGTTTTCAGTTGAGAGAACATCTCTAACCTTCAACAATTCCTTAGGATCAACAGAACCTTCATTGAGAGCTGAACCACGGTGAATGTAGTCACCTTCAGCGACTCTCATTCGAGCTGTGATCGGAACGGTGTAAGTTCGAGTATCAGATTCACCTTTAATGGTAATTTCTTTTGTTCTTTCAGCAGGATTTTCTTCAATTGACTCAACTGTACCAGTAACTTCACTGATCTCAGCTTTACCTTTTGGATTACGTGCTTCAAAGATTTCTTGAACACGAGGAAGTCCTTGGGTAATATCGGCGTTACCAGCAACACCACCAGTATGGAAGTTACGCATTGTCAACTGGGTACCAGGTTCACCGATTGATTGAGCAGCAACAGTACCAACTGCTTCACCAACTTCAACCTCATCACCAGTAGCCATGTTACGACCATAACATTTCTCACAAACACCATGAATGGTGTTGCAAGTGAATGCTGAACGAATCGTTACTTCTTTGATTCCAAGGTCATCAATCTTAGTAGCCTGATCCTCAGTGATCATGGTGTTTGCAGGAACAATCACATCGCCAGTCTTAGGGTTCTTAACGGTTTTGTGAGCATAACGGCCAACAATTCGATCATACAATGGTTCGATCATTTCGTTACCTTCAGTAATTGCACTGATAGTCAGGCCACGATCGGTCCCACAGTCCTTTTCACGAACGATGACATCTTGAGCAACATCAACCAAACGACGGGTCAAGTAACCTGAGTTGGCAGTCTTAAGGGCAGTATCGGTCATTCCTTTACGAGCCCCATGGGTTGAAATGAACATTTCCAAAACAGTCAGACCCTCACGGAAGTTGGAAGTAATTGGTAATTCCATGATTTCACCGTTAGGAGCAGCCATCAAGCCACGCATACCTGCCAACTGAGTAAAGTTTGAAATGTTACCACGAGCACCGGAATCACTCATCATAAAGATAGGGTTCTGTGGATCTTGGTTTTCCAACAGACGCTTTTGAATGTCATCCTTGGCATCATTCCAAATACCAATAACTCGTTCATAACGTTCATGGTCGGTAATCAAACCACGACGGAACTGCTTGGTAACCATATCTACCTTTTTATGGGCGCCGTCGATAATTTCTTGCTTATCAGGCAACTGTGTGATGTCGGTAATTCCAACGGTCAAACCAGACTTGGTTGACTCGTTGTAACCCAGATCCTTCATTCTATCCAACAAGAATGAAGTTTCAGTCACTTTGTAGATCTTGTAAACTTCGGCAATGATATCACTTAAGAAGCCTTTCTTGAATGGCAGGATTAATTTGGCATTCTTCAGATGCTCATGAATGTCCTCACCTGGTTCAAGGAAGAATTTGTCATCAACATAACCGTTCAAATTGGTTTCTGAAGGTTCGTTAATGAATGGAAAATCTTCTGGCAAAATCTCATTGAAGACAATCTTACCAACGGAGGTTACCAAAATTTTTCCAAGTTGATCCTTTGTAAAGGTCTTCTTTGGATATGCGGAAGCCTTGATTCCAACACGTGTGTGCCAGTGAACGATTCCATTCTTAAATGCCAATTGTGCTTCATCAGGTGAGTTAAAGATCATTCCCTCACCTTCGCGGCCGGCTTCCTCCATGGTCAGGTAATAGTTACCGATAACCATATCTTGAGATGGGGTAACAACTGGCTTCCCATCCTTAGGTGCCAGAATATGGCCGGCAGCTAGCATCAGCAAACGTGATTCAGCTTGGGCTTCATCAGACAACGGAACATGGATAGCCATTTGGTCACCATCAAAATCGGCATTGTAGGCTTCACAAACCAATGGATGAAGACGCATCGACTTACCACTTACCAGTACGGGTTCAAAAGCTTGAATTCCCAAACGGTGAAGTGTAGGGGCCCGGTTCAACAGAACTGGGTGTTCCTTGATAACATCTTCCAAGACACTGAAAACATCGTCATCTTGGCGTTCAATTTTGCGCTTGGCGTTCTTAATGTTGGATGCCAAATTGCGACCAACCAATTCCTTCATAATAAATGGCTTGAATAATTCCATTGCCATTGGAACTGGTAATCCCATTTGGTTCATCTTCAAATGAGGGCCAACATCGATAACGGAACGGCCAGAATAATCAACACGCTTACCAAGCAAGTTCTGACGGAATCGTCCCTGCTTACCTTTAAGCATGTGAGAAAGTGACTTCAATGGGCGGTTACCTGGTCCGGCAACTGGACGGCCACGACGACCGTTATCAATCAAAGCATCAACGGCTTCTTGAAGCATCCGTTTTTCGTTTTGAACGATAATTCCAGGTGCGTTCAGGTCCAGCAATCGTTTCAAACGATTATTACGGTTAATTACCCGACGGTACAAATCATTCAAATCAGAAGTGGCGAAACGGCCACCTTCAAGTTGAACCATTGGTCGTAAGTCAGGTGGGATAACTGGGATTGCATCCATTACCATCCATGAAAGTTCATTTCCGGATTGGACGAAAGCTTCCAAAATATCGAGTCGACGAACGGCACGGGTCCGCTTTTGACCGGTTGCATTCTTCAATTCATCTTTTAATTCGGTAACTTCTTTTTCAACATCCACATCTTCAAGCAGTGTCTTGATGGCTTCGGCACCAATTTGAGCTGAGAACCGAGGACCATATTCCTGCTTCTTTTCGCGGTATTCACGTTCTGAAAGCAACTGCTTCTTTTCCATTGGTGTGTTACCTGGTTCGGTAACAACGTATGAAGCGAAGTAAATGATTTCTTCAAGTGCACGAGGGCTCATGTCCAAGACAAGACCCATTCGACTTGGGATTCCTTTGAAGTACCAGATGTGAGTAACTGGAGCTGCCAGTTCAATATGGCCCATCCGTTCACGACGAACCTTTGAACGGGTAACTTCAACTCCACAACGGTCACAAACGATTCCCTTATAACGGATCCGCTTGTACTTACCACAAGCACATTCCCAGTCTTTGGTAGGACCGAAAATCCGTTCATCAAACAAACCATCTTTTTCTGGTTTTAAAGTTCGGTAGTTAATGGTTTCTGGCTTTTTAACTTCACCATATGACCAACTACGAATCTTATCAGGAGAGGCTAGTCCAATCTGCATACTTTCGAATTTATTAACATCGACCACTAGTTTGACCTCCCATTTCTAGTCATTACTGTTGTTAACGTTGGTTGATTTACTTGGTGTTTCAACTTGATCGGCAGGTTGTTTAGCTGCATGATCTTCCTGCTCTTTCTTCTTGTCAGCCAATTTGCTCAATGCGTCAACGTTCACAACGTCGTCATCGTCATCAAGATCACGAAGTTCAATCTCTTTATGACTCGCATCGAGAACCTTCATATCAAGGCCTAATGACTGCAGTTCCTTAACAAGAACCCGGAATGATTCAGGTACACCAGGCTTTGGAATTGGCTCACCCTTCACAATGGCTTCGTAGGTCTTGACACGGCCAACAACGTCATCTGATTTATAAGTCAAAATTTCTTGGAGAGTATATGCGGCACCATAAGCTTCAAGTGCCCAAACTTCCATTTCACCAAAACGCTGACCACCAAATTGTGCTTTACCACCAAGTGGTTGTTGCGTAACCAATGAGTAAGGTCCAATTGAACGTGCATGGATCTTATCGTCAACCATGTGGGCCAACTTAAGATAATGCATGACACCAACGGCAATCTTCTTATCGAATGGCTCACCAGTTCGGCCATCGTACAAGATGTACTTACCATCTGAAGGCATGCCGGCTTCTTTAACTGCATCCCAGATATCTTTATCACGAGCACCATCAAAAACAGGTGTTGCAACGTGAATTCCGAGTCTGCGGGCAGCCATTCCCAAATGGAGTTCCAAAACTTGTCCAATGTTCATCCGTGATGGCACACCCATGGGACTCAACATGATGTCAACTGGTGTTCCATCAGGCAAGAATGGCATATCTTCTTCTGGAATAACAACAGAAACAGTACCCTTGTTACCGTGACGGCCGGACATCTTGTCACCAACTTGAATCTTACGTTTTTGAGCGATGTAGACACGAACCATCTTATTAACACCAGGTGAAAGTTCATCCCCGTTTTCACGAGTGAAGATCTTAACATCCTGGATGATTCCGCCGCCACCATGAGGAACTCTCAATGAAGTATCACGAACTTCTCGTGATTTCTCACCAAAGATTGCATGAAGCAAACGTTCCTCAGCTGATAATTCAGTCACACCTTTAGGGGTCACTTTACCAACCAAGATGTCACCATCATGAACTTCGGCACCAATCCGAACTGTCCCGTCCTCGTCAAGGTTCTTCAAAGCATCTTCACCAACGTTAGGAATTTCTCGAGTCATTTCCTCAGGTCCTAATTTGGTGTCACGAGTTTCTGATTCGTACTCTTCAATATGAATTGAAGTGTAAACATCATCTTTAACCAGACGTTCGCTGATCGCAATGGCATCTTCGAAGTTGTATCCTTGCCAAGTCATAAATGCAACAACAGGGTTTTGGCCAAGTGCCAACTCTCCGCCTTCCATTGATGGGCCATCAGCTAAGATTTCATCAGCATCAACTCGGTCGCCAACCTTAACGATTGGACGTTGGTTGTAGTTCTTACCGCCATTTGAACGACGGAATTTCATTAATTTGTATTTATCAAGGGACTTGTCGTCACGACGTACTCGAATTTCACGAGCATCAACGTATTCAACAGTTCCTTCATTCTTACAGATCAGGGCAACACCAGAATCATGAGCAGCCTTGTATTCGATACCAGTACCAACAAGTGGTGCATGAGGATCGATCAAAGGAACGGCCTGACGCTGCATGTTGGCACCCATCAAAGCACGGTTAGAGTCATCGTTTTCCAAGAAAGGAATACATGCAGTGGCCACGGCAACTACTTGCTTAGGCGAAACATCCATGTAATCGACCTTGTCGATACCAATTTCAATGTTGTTTGACTTGTGACGGGCCATAACGATGTTATTGACAAACGAACCATCATCATTCAATGGTGAGTTGGCCTGGGCAATAACAAAGTTATCTTCTTCGTCAGCAGTCAAATAATCAATTCGATCAGTAACCTTATGAGTGGTCCAATCAACACGCCGGTATGGTGTTTCAATGAAACCATACTTGTTAACCCGGGCGTAACTGGACAAACTGTTAATCAATCCAATGTTAGGGCCTTCAGGGGTTTCAATCGGACACATCCGGCCATAGTGGGTATAGTGAACATCCCGGACTTCATATCCGGCACGGTCACGAGTCAAACCACCAGGTCCAAGGGCAGACAAACGACGCTTATGAGTTAATTCACCAAGCGGGTTGGTCTGGTCCATGAATTGAGAAAGCTGTGATGAACCAAAGAATTCTTTGATTGAGGCAACAACTGGACGAATATTGATCAATTGTTGTGGTGTCACAGTTGAAGTATCCTGAATTGACATTCTTTCACGAACAACTCGTTCCATCCGTGACAAGCCAATTCGGAACTGGTTCTGCAGCAATTCACCGACTGAGCGAATTCGACGGTTACCCAAGTGATCAATATCATCAATTGAACCAATACCTTCTTGAAGGTTAAAGAAGTAGTTCATTGCTGAAATGATGTCAGCTGGAGTAATGTGCTTAAAGCTCAATGGAATGTTGTCATTACCAATTAAAGGAACCACTCGGTCAGGATCGTTAACTGATTGAACTTTAATGATTTGAACAGTCATTGGTTCAGTCACAACGGCTTCATCTGAAGGGGTAAAGGTGTAAGCTTTAAATTCATCGTTATCAAGGAATGGTGCCAAGTCCTTCATAACATCTTTCGTGACAACGGTGCCCTTTTGAGCAATCACTTCACCTGTGTCAGGATCAGCAAGGGTTTCAGCCAATGTCAAACCTAACAGACGGTTCTTCAAACTCAGCTTCTTGTTGGTCTTGTAACGGCCAACAGGTGCCATGTCATAACGCTTTGGATCAAAGAAACGAGCAGTCAGCAAGCTTCTTGATGAATCAGCAGTCTTAGGCTCACCTGGACGTAGACGTTCGTAAATATCCTTCAGTGACTCTTCAACACGTGAATCGTCAGTGTCTTTATGAACATCTTTTTCCAAGGTCAAACCTAAACTGTCGTTGTCGCCCAAGATGTCAATGATTTCTGAATCACTGCCAAAGCCGAGGGCTCTAATTAATTCTGTTAAAGGAATTTTTCGTGTTCGATCAATTCGAACGTACGCGATATTTTTTGCATCGGTTTCAAATTCAAGCCAAGCACCTCTGTTAGGAATAACAGTAGTACCAAATGAATCACGGCCATTCTTATCTTTATCAGCATGGTAATAAACGCCGGGTGAACGAACCAATTGTGAAACAATTACTCGTTCAGCACCATTAATAATAAATGTTCCTTGATCAGTCATTAATGGAAAATCGCCAAAAAATACATCTTGCGTCTTAATTTCGCCAGTCTCATGATTGGTTAATTTTAAGGTAATGTGAAGTGGAGCAGAATAGTTTGCTTCGTGTTCACGCGCCTCATCAACGGTGTACTTTGGTGTTAATAATTGATAATCGACAAACTCTAAAGAAAGCTTGCCCTGAAAGTCATCGATTGGCATAATGCCATCGAAGGTTTCCTTAAGTCCCTCATGTAAAAACCAGTTGTAAGAATTAGTCTGGATTTCAATCAGGTTCGGTAAATCAAGCACTTCTTTAATTCGTGCATAACTTCGTCGGGTACGGTGTTTTCCATATTTAACTAAATGTCCTGCCAAGTTTTTCACCTCTCCAAAAAATTCCGGAATCGAAATGTTACAGTTTGATTACAAATGCACTTTTTAGCACATCTGACCGGGTTTTGGGCAAAAAAAATCCAAAAACAAGACTTTCTTGCTTTTGGCTTTTTATGCAGGCCAACCCGGACAATAGATCGCGTCGACCATTTCGATTCACAACAAATACAGTTAAAAGAATAACAATTTATAGAAGTAAAGTCAACCTTTTAGACCATGGTTCAGTTTGAATCGCAATTTATTTTTTATCATTCACTAAAGTTTTGCGTTCCGGCTTCTTCACTGAAATGGTAATCTGGTTGTTTCTACCGCCAACAGTGACTGAGTCGCCGGGGACAATTTCCTTGGCAAGCAACTTGGCACTCAAATTATCCTCGAGTTCAGTTTGAATTGCTCTTCTGATTGGACGAGCACCGTACTCAGGGTCAAAACCACGCTTGGAAATAATCCCGATTGCAGTCTTGGTAATCTTAATGTCAATGCCTTGATCGTGAATCCGCTTGATAACCGGTTTGGCCATCAGGTAAACAATTTGATCAAGTTCGTCCTTGGTCAATGAGTGGAAGACAACCACTTCATCAATTCGGTTCAGGAATTCAGGACGGAAGCGTTGCTTGAGGGCAGCTTGAATCGTGTCCTTCATTGCTGCATAGCCTTCCTTGGCATCCTCTTGACCAAATCCAACGGTCTTCTTATCCCGCAATGTGGTTGCACCCAGGTTGGAAGTCATGATGATAACCGTGTTTCTGAAATCAATCTTTCGACCCTTGGCATCCGTCAAGTAACCATCATCAAGAACTTGAAGTAAGAGGTTGAAGACATCTGGATGAGCCTTTTCAACTTCATCAAAAAGCACAACTGAGTATGGCTTTTGACGAACCTTTTCGGTTAACTGACCACCTTCATCGTAGCCAACGTAGCCGGGAGCAGAACCAATCAGACGACTGGTTGAATATTTCTCCATAAATTCACTCATGTCAACTCGAATCATGTCTTCTTCAGAACCAAAGACTGCCTCGGCAACTGCCTTTGCCAACTCGGTTTTACCAACACCGGTCGGCCCTAGGAACATGAAGGAACCAATTGGACGGTTCGGATCTTTCAAACCGCTTCGAGCCCGACGAATTGAACGAGAAACCGCTGAAATTGCCTCTTCCTGACCAACAACCCGCTTGTGAAGAATCTTTTCCAAGTTGACTAAGCGGTCAGCTTCGGTACTGCTCAAACGAGTAACCGGAATCCCAGTCCACTCGCCCACGATTTCAGCAACGTCTTGTGGCGTCTCTTTGACGGGGTAATGTGCATCCTCTGAGCCTTCCTCGGAATCATTATCTTGAGCAAGTTCATCCTGTAACTGATTGGTTTGTTTGCGAATCTTAGCAGCTTTTTCGTAATCCTGGGCTACCAAGGCTTCATTTAATTCTGATAACAAATCTGAGAGTTTCTTATGATCATCAACGGCATCAGATTTTTGAAGGTGATCAATTCGAACTTTGGCAGCTGCCTCATCCATTAAATCGATCGCCTTATCAGGTAAGAATCGGTCGCTGATGTAGCGGTTGGAAAGGTTAACTGCAGTTTCAATGGCGTCATCAGTAATTTCAACGTGGTGATGTTGCTCGTATTTTGGCCGTAAGCCTTTGAGAATTTCCACCGTTTCATCAGTCGTTGGCTCATCAACCATAACTTTGGCAAATCGACGCTCCAATGCAGCATCGGATTCAATGTACTTTTGGTACTCGTCCAAAGTTGTGGCACCAATTAATTGGAGTTCACCCCGGGCCAATGCCGGCTTCAAAATGTTGGAAGCGTCAATCGCACCTTCTGCACCACCGGCACCGATCAAAGTGTGTAATTCATCGATGAACAGAATAATGTTGCCATCTTGGTAAATTTCATCAATCACTTTCTTGAGTCGGTCTTCAAATTCACCACGGTATTTGGTACCGGCAACCAGTGAGCCCATGTCAAGCATCATCAGACGCTTCTTGGACATGTCACCAGGAACGTCGCCGCTGACAATCCGTTCTGCCAAGCCTTCAGCGATGGCGGTTTTTCCAACACCGGGTTCGCCAATTAAAACAGGGTTGTTCTTCGTCCGACGAGCTAAAATTTGAACCACACGTTTAACTTCGAGATCCCTGCCGACGGTTGGGTCAAGACGGTCTTGACGGGCCATTTCAGTGAGGTCACGAGCCAATGAATCAATTGTTGGTGTCTTTGAGTCAGCTGGCTTTTGTTGACGGCCACGTTGTTTGGAAGCCAGGTTTGAGGCCATTGAGCCACCACTGATGCCCATTTTTCGAAGGGTTACTTTTCTAATTTGTGATAGATCGAGTCCCAAGTTAATCAGAATACGGGAAGATAAAATGGTCTCATCAGTCAGAAGTGAAAGCAAAATGTGCTCGGTTCCAACCTTTGGAACACCGTTCTTCTTGGCGAATTCTCCTGCTTGAGCCAAAACTTCCTTTGCCTTTGGAGAGTATGGTAGATAATCGTTACTGCTAAGGTCCTTAAGGTTGCCATAGCCGGCGAAACGCTCTACTTCTTCAGTGACATCTTCGGCAGTTACTGAAAACTGCTGAAGCGCCTTGTAGGCAATTCCATTCGTTTCGATCAGTAAGCCTAATAGAAGATGTTCAGTTCCAATTGCTTGGTGCTTGAATTTCTTGGCTTGTTCTTGTGCAATGGTCAAAACGTTCTTAGCACTCGGAGTAAATAAATTATTCATAGATACCCTCTCTTTCTATCGTTCGTATCGCAGCCGGTTCAATATCGACACCATGATGTTGGCACGTAAAATGTCGGTTAAATCGCTGTTATTCAGGTCAATTGCATCTTTGTCAATCGCAGCTAATATGATGCTCACCTCGCGACGATTAATTAATTCATTATTATATAACGTTTGAACGATCGTTTCACTATCCCGCTTCGATAATTTGTTACCAATTGCGGCAATTAATGAATTCAAAACGTCAATGTCATCTAATAAATGAACTTTTTCTATTCTAATGTAGCCGCCGCCACCACGTTTACTTTCCACAATATAACCATTCTGGATCGTGAAACGCGTGTTGATTACATAGTTAATCTGAGACGGTACAACGTCAAACAGCCCAGCAATTTCAGAACGACGAATTTTAACCTGCTCGTTCTCGGCAAGGATTTCTTTGAGATAATGTTCAATTAAATCAGAAATGTTTTCGTCCGCCATGTAATCACCCAATTCTTTGACTAATATTGACTATTATTATACGAATGTGACGGCAAAGTGCAAGGAAAGTGTTTGAGAGCGCGACGAACCCCGGTTAGAGTCCGGAGCATAAGTGAAGAGATTCAAGGATGAACGGTCCTTGTTCATCTTTGAATCTCTTCACTTATGCAGTAGGACTCTGGGGTGTCGGAGCGTATTTTCGAAGCGGGATAAAGCAGAAAGAAGCAAAACGAACATGCCCTAGAGGAAACATCAATGGTGAACGAACCTTGTTCATCGTTGATGTTTCCGCTTTGTGTGGTAGGGGTCAAGGGCATCGGAGCACGTTTATAATCCGGATCTCTTCACTTATGCAGTAGGACTCTGGGGTGTCGAAGCGTATTTTCGAAGTGAGATAAAGCGGAAAGCAGCAGAACGACCGTGCACCTAACACTATGCCCCTCCGATGCAGAGAGACTTTCGAAATAATCCATTCATGGTGGCAAAAAGGATTAAAACATCAACACCAGCAACCGGGATTGCCGTTCGCCGAGATGTCAAAAAAAGGCCAGACCCAAAGTACAGTTCTGACCTCAAACACGATTCAATTAATATGTAATTTCCCACAAAAAAATCGGGAAAACAAGATTTGAACTTGCGACCCCTACGTCCCGAACGTAGTGCTCTACCAAGCTGAGCTACTTCCCGATGATTTAAGTACTATTGAGTTAACAATATAAATATACCATATGATCTATGTTAAACAAAGTCGGGAAGACAGGATTCGAACCTGCGACCCCCTGGTCCCAAACCAGGTGCTCTACCAAGCTGAGCTACTTCCCGAAAAGGAATTCATTGCAATAAAAAATGCACCCAGTAGGAGTCGAACCTACAACCTTCTGATTCGTAGTCAGACACTCTATCCAATTGCGCTATGGGTGCATAATAAGTATTAAATTAAGGAACCTCAATCATAGTACTTGATTGAAGCGGAAGACGGGATTCGAACCCGCGACCCCCACCATGGCAAGGTGATGTTCTACCACTGAACTACTTCCGCAAAATGCCGACTAGACGATTCGAACGCCCGACCTCTTCATTACTAGTGAAGCGCTCTAACCAACTGAGCTAAGTCGGCAAAATGTATAAATTGTTAGGTAACTAGCACCTATGCGGGCGAAGGGATTCGAACCCCCACGTCATAAGACACTAGAACCTAAATCTAGCGCGTCTGCCAGTTCCGCCACGCCCGCATTGTTAAAAACTGGCAATGAGCCGTGGCAGTCTCGAACTGCCGACCCTCTGATTAAAAGTCAGATGCTCTACCAACTGAGCTAACGGCTCAATGGAGGATACAGGGATCGAACCTGTGACCTCCTGCTTGTAAGGCAGATGCTCTCCCAGCTGAGCTAATCCTCCATGAAACTAAATGAATCAAATGTTGGTAGCAACATCATCAACACAACTATTAAATTTTACAATACCAATCAACTCAAGTCAAGATGAATTTTAAAAAATCCTGATTGGTTAGCCGTTAGTTAATAACGTCTTTTTCCGACAAAAAATATTATATCCTATCTCGGAAAACATTGCTAGTCCAATTTTGAATTAATTGCATTTTTATTCGCGACAAATAAAAAGGCGAAGGACAGTCAGCCGTCCTTCGCCTTGCTCCTGGTACGATGATCACACCCACATTCAAAATTCATCATGCAGTGGGAATGATTTCATTCAAAAACTAGTTTTGCTTTTCAATTTTAGTCATGCCGTGCATATATGGCCGTAATACTTCTGGGATCGTGACAGTGCCATCTTCATTCTGGTAATTTTCCAGAATGGCGGCCACCGTTCTGCCGACTGCCAGTCCAGAACCATTTAAAGTATGAACAAAGTGAAGTTTCCCTTCATCATCCCGATACTGGATGTGTGCTCGGCGTGCTTGGAAGTCTGTACAGTTTGAACAGCTGGAGATTTCCCGGTACTTATCCTGGGCTGGGAACCAAACTTCCAGGTCGTGTGTCATAGCGGCTGTGAAACTCATATCACTGGTCGTCAATGTAATAACGTGGTAAGCCAACCCAAGTTTTTGCAGGTTAACTTCTGCTTGGTGGGTAATCTCTTCCAGTGCCTTCCACGAGTCTTCGGGCTTGGTAAATTTCACCATTTCAACCTTGTTAAATTGGTGTAATCGAATCAGCCCCTTGGTATCACGGCCCGCACTTCCTGCTTCCGATCGGAATGCTGGCGACAAGGCCGTAACCGATACCGGCAGCTTTTCTGTCGGAATAACTTCATTGCGATAATAGTTAACCAATGGAACTTCGGCAGTTGGAATCAGGGTTAAATCACTGTCCTGAATCTCATAGCCGGATTTGTTCTCCAAAAATTTTGGAAATTGCCCGGTGCCATACATTGAATCGTTATTAACCATGTAAGGTGGAATTACTTCGGTATAACCGGCAGCGGTATTTTGGTCGAGGTAGAAGTTGTAAACGGCCCGCTCCAATAAAGCCCCGTCGCCAATATAGTAAACAAATCGGCTGCCGGACACTTTGGCAGCCCGTTCAAAGTCAAGAATGCCAAGATTTTCACCGATTTCCCAATGGTGTTTTGGTTCAAAATCAAATGACGGGATCTGCCCAATCTTACGAAGCTCAACGGATCCTTCTTCTGTGAGTGACACCGGGACATCATCATGTGGAATATTTGGTAGATGGGCAGCCAAATTGTGTTCATCTTCCTCAACTTGCCGCAATTGCTCGTCAAGTTCCTTAATCCGTTGGCCCACCTGTTTCATTTGGTTGATGGCCTCTGTTGCATCCTCTTTATTGCGCTTCTTTTGTGAAATCTGGTCAGAAACGGCGTTCCGTTTTGCTTTAAGTGACTCTGATTCAACGATCAGATCCCGACGTTTGGCATCGTAGCCCACTAATTCATCAATGGTTTCGGGCTTGATTCCCCGCGTAGCGAGCTTTTCTTTGGTAAAATCTGGATCTTTTCTGATTTTCTTAATATCTAACATTTCAAATCCTCCCAATCTGTATACAAAAAGGACCCCTCGTCTATGGGACGAAGGATCCTTTTCGCGGTACCACCCAAGTTCTCGACAATCTTGCCAAGCTCTCAAAGTATGGTAACGGCATACACCGTGCAGCATTACCTGCCCGTTCACTTGTGCTGGAATATTCGATGACAGTTCACACCAACCACTGTCTCTCTGAAATCTACTTAATAGGCACAAAACGTTTTATCTGAAATCGATTATAACGAATCAATCCCTAAACCACAAGAGCGGTCTGAAATTAAATTGCCAACTTATCCACTTTGGCGTCGATTAGATCGATCACCTTGTGCTTATCAGCATCATTTTCAACAAAATCATACTTGTCACCGTCAATTTGAATCTTAGGTGATTTGTCATATTCTTGGTACCACGTCTGGTAGCGGGCATTCAAATCTTTATAGTATTGGTACAAATCGGGATCATTATCAATCTGCTCATAGGAACGGCCGCGCTTTTGAATCCTTCTTAACATCGTTTCAAACGAGATGTTAATGTGGATCAATAAATCGGGGTTCTTGCTGTGATCGGTTTGTGGCATCTCCTGCATCATGTTCTCCAGCAATGAGTCGTAAATCGTCACCTCAGTTTCGGTGGCCCGGCCCAAGTCGGCATTCAAATGGAAGAGTAGTGAATCCTCAAAAATTGACCGATCCAACACACTCTCATCATTTTGCCAAGCTTTTTTGATGTCATCCATTCGACGATTTAAAAAATCAATCTGGAGCAAGAAGGCATACTTCTTGGGATCCTTATAAAACAACGGCAGAATGCGGTTGTGTTCAACTGATTCATAATAGGCGGGTGTGCCCAAATGTTGTGACAGCATCTTGGTCAGTGATGTCTTTCCGGCACCAATCGTTCCAGCAAGTACAAGCATAATTATTCCCCTAACGTTTTTGCGTGCAATCATCGCACAATATTTTATCAACGCTACATATTGTACTAGTTAGAAGAGATAGGTGCAACATATTGTGGAAATTTAGTTAATGTTTGAGACGTCAACCACTTGGATGTTGTCCAAACCACCGTACGCTTCAAACCACGGTGTGGCATTCTCAGACAAGATCTGGGTTAATTCAGTGACGTTTCTGGTTCCCTTGCGTTTGAGCCAGTCAACCAGGCCGTCTTTACCGTCACGAATGTAAATGTCGACACCTTCCAACCAAGTTGCCCGACCGCTTAAGACACCGTTAAACTTGGCACCGGCATCTCCAGCCAGCTTCAATTCCCGTTGGAAAACAGGGGTCGGCACTCCGGCACTCAAGAAAATAAATGGTCGGGTCGCCTCGTCGCTCAACTCTTTGAGATAGCCTTTGGCTTGGTCTTCGGTGTAGGCGTAATCGCCACCATCAGCCCATTCTTTGACGTAGGTCGGGTTAAATGGAATTTCCATCTTCAAAACGTCAATGTGATATTTCTCCTTGGTGAATTCCATCATTGACTGCAACACCAGATCAGGCTTGATCTTGGCAAAATCCAACGACTTGCTGTCGTAACGGTCGTCGTAAGTGACAATTTCAAAGAAGGTCGGCGTCTGAGCTGCCAAACCTTCCGTCCCGTATCGTTCAGCGAACGCTTTTTTGACGTCATTGATTTCATCAGGGTCGTTAGGATTGTAGTAAACCAACACTTTGAGGGCATCTGCTCCCTTCTCAACCATAATTTGAGCTGATTGATCAGGAATCAAGCTTGGTAATCGTCCCGGGGTGTCGGCATCGTATCCGGTCTTTTCATAAGACATAATCAGACCGGTGTCTTTAGCCTTGGCCTGGATCCCCTTGAAACCCATTTGCTCGTCCAAAAGCACGGCAGAACTCAGTGGACTCAGGATTTCAGAGACAATCTCCTTGAAATCATAGACCATCTTCATACTGAAAAGCTTTCCGTATTTTTCGGAGGCCGTTTTCATCCCCTTAACCAGCGATCCACGTTGGTCTAACGCCAATGCATCGATAATGTTCTGATCATTGGACAATTTGTTCATTCTTTCAAATTTACCTTTTGACATAAACTTTTTCATATATCTTTCACCTCATATTTTTAATATACCAATTGGTAAAATTGTACCAAACATTATGCCCAAATATCAAGTTTTAGGCTGATAAAATAATAAAAATTGGCCCATCCAAGACGGATAGACCAATTTATAATTAATATATTACTTGTTGTTCAATTTTGAAAGATCCTCGTCTTTATGGGCCGGGGAAACGTCAACCTGATCCAGCGGAATGATTTTCGTATGGTGCTTGAGCTTATACCAAAAGTACAAAATCAATACCAGCGGCACGCTAATGTAAGTGACCAGAATCTGCTTCCAGTCAAAGCTTGCAAAGGCCTGTGGATTTTGACCGACAATCACCAGAATACACAGAATCAGGCACAGTACAGGACCGAACGGGAAGAGCTTGGCATGATACTTGAGTTCGCTGAGGTCATGGCCCTGGCGAATGAACGCCCGTCTGAATCGGTAATGTGAAATGGCGATTCCAAACCAGGCAATAAAGCCGGTTAACCCGGAAGCTGCCACCAGCCACATATAGATTTGGGGCCCGGCAATACTGGAAATAAAGGTCAATAGCGAAACAAAAGTCGTTGCCAATAATGAATAATATGGAATCCCATTGGCAGCCGTTTTACCCAGGGATTTTGGCGCATATCCGCTGTTAGACAGTGAATACAGCATCCGGGTAGAGGCGTACATACCGGAGTTCGCCGATGAAATAACGGAGGTCAAAATAACGGCGTTCATGACACTGGCAGCAGCGGCCAAACCAGCCCGCTGGAAAACCAATGTAAATGGACTGATCGCAATGTCAGTGGCACTTGATCCCAGCAGTGAATGGCTGGTGTAAGGAATAATGGCGGCGATGACGAAAATTGTCAAAATGTAGAACAAAATAATCCGCCAGAACACTTCATTAATTGCCTTTGGCACACTGTGTTGGGGATCTTGGGACTCGCCGGCAGTGATGCCAACCAGCTCAGTTCCTTGAAATGAGAACCCGGCGACCACGAAGACACTCAGGATTGCCGGAAAACCGCCGACAAATGGTGCCTGCTTAATAGAAAAGTTACGCATGCCGACAAAATGGCCGCCCATGATTCCAAAGATCGTCAAGGCACCCACTACCAGGAAAATAATAATCGTGACCACTTTAATGGCGGACATCCAGAACTCGGTTTCACCGAAGGTACTGACTGACATGGCATTAATCAGGAAAATAATCACTAAGGCAATTGCACTCCAAATCCAGGCAGGCACATTTGGCAGCCAGAATTTCATAACCAAAGCGGCGGTACTAATATCAACAGCCACCGTAATCGCCCAGTTAAACCAGTAATTCCAGCCCATGGCAAATCCTAAGGCCGGATCAACGTATTTGGATGAGTATGCGGCAAACGAGCCGGAAATCGGCATATTAGTGGCCATTTCTCCCAGACTGGTCATCAGGAAATAGACCATCATCCCCATCAGGACGTATGCCGTTAAAGCACCACCAGGGCCGGCTTGGCTGATAGCTGAACCACTGGCCACGAACAGCCCGGTTCCAATACAGCCGCCCAAAGCAATCATTGACACGTGACGGGCTTTTAGGCCCCGCTTGACTTGTCCGTTGGCTTCTTGGCTCTCATTATCGTTCATCTTTTCGTCTCCTATATCCAATAATTTCAAAATCTCACTAAATCTACAAAAAAATCCCTTTCAAAATATTGAAAGAGACAGTTTGCGTTTCTCAACATCTTGATAGCTCTCCGCGATTTTCGCGACAGTCCCCAGCTTCTTAAACTGGGCCCCAACAACCAGCTGGAAGGCAGCTGATCGTTTCGGCACTCATCCCTTTTTACTTCAGTCATAACTTCCTTCAAGTTCCTGAAATATACTCTTGATGAATGCGCCTCTACTCGATTAGATTGATTAATTTAGTTGTTAATAACTTCGACAATCAAAATTGTAACTCACTTGGGTTGAATTGACAAACCAGAACGACTTTTCTCACTGCAAAGCCAGCTGATAAATGGTCTTTTCTTTGCCCACCAGCGGATCAATCAATGTTGTCTTCACTTGAAACCCGACCTTCTTTAAGACGCCCTTAGAGGCTTGATTATCGCTGAACACCTCTGCATTCAACGTCTCAATCGTTGGGTTAACAGCGAGTTCCTCAATTAATTTAGTAAGGGCTTCAGACATGATCCCTTGATGCCACAGGTCTGGGTGAAGAAAATAACTCAGTTCCAGATTGGCAGGATCGGGTTGGTGATCAAAACCAACTTGTTCATATAAGAGGATTGCCCCGATCAGTCGATCGTGGATCCGGATGCCAAAGGAGTTAGGCGTCGCAATCTGTCTTTTGGCCACTGCCCCCAGCATTTGTTGATTACTGACCAGATTAAAACCGGCGCCGGCGGCAATTTCTGGAATGCTGATTAATTTTTCGTAAGCCGTTAAGTCGGCCAGAGTTAATTCAGTCAGTTGAAGTCGGTTGGTCTCAATCGGTAAATCCATGGCGATCTCCTTTCAAAAAAATGCCCAGGAAAAATCCTCGGCATTTTCAATCAGATTTTAGTGTGAACCACAAACCGGTAGCGGGCAACTCGGGGCGCGTAACTGGCATAAAGCATTTCAGCTACCAACAGCCAGGAATAGCCAACCAGGCAGGCTCCCACCGTATCGGTTGGGTAATGGGCGTTCAAGTAGACCCTGGAAAGCATCACCAGCGCCAAGACGATGACGAGCAGTACTTTGATCACCACTCGAATGGATGCCCGCTCAATCAACGGCAGGACGATGATCCATAACACCCCGGCGACCAGGAAAAATCCCAGGACGTGGCCGCTTGGAAAACTGTAGCCGTTGTCGACACCCAGATGCAGCGGCGGTCGATGCCGTCTAACCAGTTGTTTGACGACTGCGCCAATCACGTCGCCGCCGACTATCGTCCCTAATGCCCAAAGTGCGGGAACTTTGTACTTAAATCCCCAAAGGAAAAAGGCGATGATGAACACCCAGAAAATGTCCATTTTCGGGCTGGCCAGAAATGTGATTACTGAATAGAAATGTTCCAGTCCCGGTGTCGGCGCGGATCCTTGAATGGCCGTTGTAAAAATTGAATCTAAAAATTGCAAATAATCAAAATTAAACGCTACCGAAATTGACAGCAAGGTCGTAAAACACAAACTCACAATCAGCTTGACCAACCGGTTTGGATCGCGTTCCATCAGCATGTAATCTTCGTTTCCGTACATTAGTTCAACAACCCTCTCGTATGTATTACTCAAAAATGAGTATATCACAAATCGAAAACCCGGTTTCTGGTTTCTGAAAATTCTTAGCTATCTTTTAATTATTTACAGAAAGTGTATAATCTTGTGAGTTAGAGATCACATTTTAAAGGAGTGAAAGACTTGATAAACTATGCTTTATTGATGATTGCCATTGGCGTGTTCGCCGGGTTCGCCGGTGCCATCCTCGGCCTGGGTGGTGGAATCATCTTAACGCCGATTTTGACATTGTTGATGGGTGTCGACATTAAATACGCAATCGGTGCCAGTATCATTGCCGTGATTGCCACCAGTTCCGGAGCGACAATTGCCTATCTCCGTGACAAAGTGCTCAATTTGCGGGTCGCGATGTTTTTGGAAATTGCCACCACTTTAGGGGCATTGAGCGGCGCCTTGTTGACCGGTGTGATTGATCCGAAATATTTGTACATACTATTTGGATTATTGCTATTATTCTCAGGCTACAATATGATTCGCAAATTAATCAGTCACCAGGAAGTCCTTCATCGGGCTCATCCCGATCAATTATCGTCCAAATTCAAGCTGGACAGCAGCTACTTCGATAATGTTGAAGGCAAAACGATCAACTACCAGGTTGAACACATTCCCGGCGGCTTGGCAGTCATGTACGGTGCCGGCATTGCCAGTGGGTTACTTGGAATCGGCTCGGGTGCTTTCAAAGTCATGGCAATGGACACGGTCATGAAGATGCCGCTCAAGCCATCGACTTCCACCAGTAATTTGATGATGGGCGTTACCGCAGCTGCCAGTGCAACGGTCTATTTCTTCAACGGCTCGATCAAACCAATGATCGCCGTTCCTTTGGCACTGGGAATCTTGGTCGGTGCCCGCGGTGGGTCACGAATCATGCGGGATATGTCAGCACGGACGATTCGGATGATTTTCGTTCCGATCCTGTTTTATATCGGCATCGAAATGTTTATGAAGGGGATCAGATAAGATGGACAAAAATACCAAAGAACAAATGACTGAAGAAATGGCCGACGTCCAATTGATTATCGGCAAGATTCTTCGGCTAGGGGTCATAATTTCTGCAACCGTGATGATCATTGGTTTGGTGCTTTTGATTGTCAAAGGTAACGGCGGCTATCCTCACAACGCCTTTCCCACCGACTTTACCCAAATTTGGGCGGGAATTGCTGAACTCAAGCCATACGCCATCATGATGCTGGGAATTTTCCTATTGATTTTGACACCAGTATTGCGAGTGGTCGTCTCAATTTATTCCTTCTATCGCGAAGGTGACAGCTTGTACGTTTGGATCACCACAATTGTGCTGGTGATTTTAGGAATTAGTTTTGTGTTTGGGATTTTAAGATAATCAATTAACGATCAAGAGGCGCTGGCAAGGGAACATTCCCTTTGCCGGCGCCTCTTTTGCGTTGAGTAACATTTTTAACTCTGGTGAATCGTGACATCGCCAACGTCGCTGGTAAATCTGTAAGTCACCGGATTTTTGGCATTGCTGTCAATCTTCTTGTTGTGTGAGCTGCCAAACAATGATGCATCGCCAACATCGGCACTCACTGAAATCTGCGTTCGCTTGTTCTTAACCACATGTCCTGAAATATCGCCAACGTCGCTGTGGGCGGTAAAAGACTTGCCGACCTTTTGGGAATTAAAATTAATATCCCCGGCACCGGTTTCAACGGACATTGAGTCAAATTTATTGGACGTCAGATCGACATCGCCGGCACCAACATCAAGATGGGCGCTGGGAAAAGTGCTGGTCGATAAATTTACATCACCGGTATTCTCCAAGTCCAAGTTTTCAGTGGTCGTCACGTGATTCAAATTAACATCGCCGACCCCAGACGAAGTGATCGTCTTGATGGTCATATTTTTGATGGTAATTGAGTTGGCAATGTCACTGTTGATCGTACCGACCTTCATGCTTTTTGGAACGGTGATGATGGTCTTGCCAAAGGCCTGGCGTGCTCGGCGAAAGTCACCAAAGAAGATGATACCATGGTGCTTACGTGGACTTTTCAAATTGAAATGAAGGGTATTGCCTGATTGCGTGATCTTGGTAGCACTTGGATAAGTCACCTCGATTTTAGAAACGTTACCCTTCTTAATTTGCACCGGACTGGCCGTTGACAAAGAAAAGTTTTTCACGCCGGAAAATTTGGCACTGGTTTGGTGTGACTTAACCGGCGTGGATTGATCAGTTGTGAACCCGTGATCCCAATAGACCGTGCGGGCACCACCATTGCCCAGGCCGAGCACCAACAGAACAGTTCCAACCAGGGTCACAGTTAATCCCACGATGACAGTTTTTTTCATTTTTGGTCACCCTTTCCTTTTCGTTCAGCCCGGTTCTTCGGGACAATCTTGTTATAAATCCATTTCGAAAATAACGTGATACCACGAATCAGGCCGTTGACGACGGCTTTGAAGACCGGCACCAGCATAATCATGACCCCAATGACCATCAGACCCATTCCCAAATAGAAAATGCCCGTCCAAAACGAACTAAACAGGGTGCCCAATCCGACGACAAACCCGGTAATACCAACCACGACCACCGCAAAGAAGATCGCCAAAACGGCAATAATCAGTGAACCGGAAACTGCGATACCGGCAAAAATCACCCCTGCAAGCGCAAGTGCCAGCGGAATTGTCACTGGAGTCGAAAGCAACGCTAAGATAATCAGCCAAATGGTTTTAACATCATTTTTCGGCTGCTGTCGAGACTGCTGAGACATCGGCGCGTCCAGTGTCCGAATGGAATAATCTGCCAACACCTTCCGGGCCAATTGATGAGGCGTTCCCAACTCCCTGATGCAATCGTCGTAACTCGCATAGCCGCCGTCTTGAAGATATTCACGGTAGAAATCGACTGCTTCATCCCGCTCTTCAGGACTCAATTGTCCCAGCAGTGCCTGAAACTCTTCAATGTAATCATTCATTCTGATCATCTCCTAACATGTTATCAATCCCTTGCTTAAATTCCTGCCACTCCTGCTGAATAATGCCAAACTGTCGTTTTCCTTCCGGCGTGATTTTATAATACCGTCGGTTGCGACCCTGATATGGCTCATCATAAGTCGTCAACAGATCGTTCTTCTTCAACCGTCTTAAAACCGGGTACATCGTCGACTCCGAAACAGAAATCGACTCTTGGACCTTCTGGGTTAACGCATAGCCGTAATAATCCTGACCATTCAGGATTCCCAGCACACATCCATCTAATAATTCCGAACTTATTTGGATCGCCATATTGCCACCTCCATAGTATTATACGCGGCATAATATTATCCAAGACAAATAATACGCCTCTAACCAGGAATGTCAAACAATTTATGGCAGAAAAAAAGATGGGTTATTTATCCCATCCTTTAGACACATATTTAATCTTAATTCGAATTTTGTTAATCAACTCGGCCACGATAAACCCCAAGGCAATCGATCCGGCAATCCAGACGACCTCTGAAAGATAATTAAAGGCCACCTGATAATCACCTAATGCAAAGTTTTTAATCGTGTTATACGCCTGACCCCCAGGCACCAATGGCACCAAGCCGGGGACGTCAAATAAGATACTCGGCATTTTTTTGAGGTGGGCAATCACCACGGACACCAAACCAATCGTCAAGCCGCCAAAAAAATTAGCAGATCCTAAGCCACCCCAGGTATTCATGACGCCATAGTACACCAGCCAACTCAAAGTGGCGGTGATCCCGGCGACATTCAAAGCCCGGTGTGGCAGGTTGACGATTAGGCCAAAGCCAATGCCTGAAAAGTAAACACAAATACATTTAATAATAAACAGATTCATAAGCATCCCTCAAAAGAAGTGCAGCGCGATTGCTACACCAAACCCAAGCGCACAGGCACTAATCAGGGCTTCAATCCCCCGTGCCGGGCCACTAATTAAGTTGCCGGACAACGCATCTCGAACCGCGTTGGTCAAGGGAATTCCCGGCACCAGTGGCATCATCCCGCCAATGATAATATCATCGGCTTTGACGCCGATCCCATTTTTCACAGCGATCAGAGCTAGTGCACCCACGACAACCGCGGCCAGGAACTCACTTAAGAACCGTATTTGAATATAAATATTCAAAAAATAGTAAACTGCCCAGCCGAACATGCCGACAATAAACGTGATCCAAAAATCCGGCAGATTGTTTTGAAACACCACGACCAAAGTGCCGCTCACTAGCCCGGCGCCCAAGGTCTGTAACCAAAGCGGGAAAGTTGCTACCAAGTCATCAATGTGGACTAAATCGTCACGAAACTCATAGATATCAATCTTTTTGGCAGCGTAGGCCCTGGACAATTCATTGACCTTGGCTACTTTTTCCATGTCAAAAGCCCGTTTATCAATCGAACCGACTTCAGCGCCAACTTCCTTGACGCCGCCTGACATGATAATGCCGGTCAAAGTCGCGTAGACTTGGGCATCCTTTAACCCGGCATTCTTGGCGATTCGCATAATTGTGTCGTTGACCCGGGACATTTCTGAGCCGGATTCAATCATGATCCGTCCAGCCAGCACACAGGTGTTCAAAACTAAATGATCATAATTCTCCTGCCGAGTTGCAGTATCGGCCATTTCAATCACCTCACGAAAACATAATGAGCCGTTTTAAAGCCAATCACCAATTTCTTCTTATCCGTCACATTCTTGACAGTTACCGACCCTTCGAAGGGATCGTGGGAAATAATTTTTAACTTATCCCCAATATCGAGTTTAATATCGCCCAACAACGTTAATAAGTCATGATTGTCAATAAATCGGTTAACGATGACTTCTTCACCGTCTTTTGCATCAGTGAGCAGTTTATCATGATCGGGGTGATAATTACCATTCCGATCTGGAATGACGCCGCCATGGGGACAACGCTTCGGATTGCCCAAAAAGTCATCCAGGTGGTCGATCATCTTGTCAGAGGTAACATGCTCCAAAAGTTCAGCTTCGTCATGAACATCGGAAATGTCATAGTGCAGCGTGTTCACCAGGAAAGTTTCCCAAATGCGATGCTTGCGCACGAGTTCTTCGGCATAACGCTTACCCTTTTGAGTCAATTGAACACCGGAATACGGTTGGTGAGTGACCAATTTTTCAGCCATCATCTTATTCACCATTTCGGTGACTGACCCGGCAGCGATGTTTAAACTGAGAGCGATCTGCTTGTTGCTGACCAAATCATCAGTTCCGCCAAGTTCAAATATTATTTTTAAATAGTCCTCTTTCATTGGGGTCATTTAACTCAAAATCTCCTATACTTTATGGAATATCATTACCACGGTCATAAATGATGTCCTCGTGCTCACCACGGGTCGTTTCTGCTTGAATCGTCACGTGACACATGTGGTACTTGTCCTTCAATACCTTGCTGATTTCGGAATAAATCGGCTCAGCCTCACTCAACTTCATATCATGCATATTGACGTGAGCGGAAAAGATAACGTTGTTTTCATCAATTGACCATGCATGAACGTGATGGACACTGAAGACACCGTCGATTTGCAACAGATCTTTTTTAATCTGATCATAATCCAGGCTCGGTGCCCCCTGCATCAAGATTCGGCAGGTTTGGCGAATAATCGGGATGGACTCGTAGAAAATATACACGGCAACCAACACGGTCACAATTGGGTCAACCAATGTCCAATTATAAAGATCGATTAAAATCCCACCAATAATAATCGCCACAGACGACAGCGCGTCACTCAAGATGTGAAGGTAGGTTGCTTTCATGTTAAGACTGCTTTTCGACCCCGAATTCAGCAGAAAGGCCGACAGCAAGTTAGCTGCCAAACCAATGACCGCAATGGTCAGCATTAAATTACCGTTGATCGGTTCGGGTTTACTGATCCGTTTGAGTGCTTCAATAATCAGAAAAACACAAATCAAAGCCAAGGCAATTGAATTTAAGAATGCGGCAATAATCTCAGCCCGTTTATAGCCAAAAGTATTGCGCCCGTTTTGCCGGCGTTTACTGATTCGACTGGCCACGTAACTGAAAACAATTGAAACCGAATCCCCAGCATTATGAAAGGCGTCAGAAATCAGTGACAGACTTCCTGACAGCGCCCCGCCGATGAACTCGGCAATGGTAATAACAACATTTAGCACGGTCACCCAGAAAAACTTGGCACCGGCTAATTCTTCGTGATTATGATTTTTTTCAGCCATCCATTAATCACTCCAATCTACTATCATTATTGCATTAGTTTATGAAAATTTCCATAACGCGTGAACAATCCTTTTAGGGATACCAGAAAATCGCTCCACTAAGTCGTTGAAAATGGGCCAGACAGCAATCAAAAGCTAAGCCATTCCTGCCGAAAACCTGTCTCGGCTTCCGTCCGGAGTTTTCCTGTTATCTGGATTAAACCTGCGAAAGAGGACAGCAATCAAAAGCTAAGCCATTCCTGCCGAAAACCTGTCTCGGTTTCCGTCCGGAATGGCTTAGCTTTCGATTGCTAAACGTCCTCTTTCGCACTCTATTAAAAATCATCCGCTATCCGTCTAGCCTTTACCTCAGCATCCGCAACAATTTGATTCGCTTGATCCGGAAAATGATCCATCCCCTCGACACTTAACTTGGCCACTGACTGAACGCCGACAAAATTCAAAATTCCCTTAACATACTGAGTCCCAAAATCCTGGTTATTGTACTTGCCGCCGGCCGCCTGGATATGGAGGGCTTTTTTGCCGCTGGTCAACGGGACTGCAGTTCCCGTATCAGTATATTTAAACGTCTTCCCGGCGACATTGATCGTGTCGATCCACGCTTTTAATTTAGTTGGGACCATTAAATTAATCAAGGGATTTGCGATAACCACTTTATCAGCTGCCAAAAACTGGTCAGTTGAGGTATTAAATTCAGCGAGCTTCACTTGTTGGATCGACGTTAAGTCGCTAAACTGTCTGCCAGCTTCAAGTTCATCCCACGCAGAAAAAATATCGCCGTCAATTTCTTGAAAATCAACTTTGTACAAATCCAATCTTTCGATGACATCATTTGGATGGATCTTCACATACTCATCCATAAACGCCCTCAACACTTTTAATGTCCGGGACTTTGAGCTTTCGGGACGGGCAATCACCACTAGTACTTTTGCCATTATTCAAGACCTCTTTTACGATTCAATCGGGTTGTCAACTCCGATAATATAGCATGATTTCGCGGGAATGACAACGCTTTCATTTTCTGGTAAAACATGGTTCGCTGTTTTGGTGGGGACTGCTTTACTTCTCTCTAGCCAAAATGTGCTCCTTGGGGCAATGATGGGGACCCAAGCTACCTTCTGGCAAAGCCTGACTCGGCTTCACCCTGCTCTTTGCTGCTATCTAGCTGAAACGTGCTCCTTGGGGCAGCAATAAGATTATAAGCACCCTCGGGCAAAGCCTGACTCGGCTTCACCCGAGCTTTTTCCTGCTATCTAGCTGAAACGTGCTCCATGGGGCAGCAATAAGATTATAAGCACCCTCGGGCAAAGCCTGACTCGGCTTCACCCGAGGGTGCTTATAATCTTATTGCTAAACGCCCCTTGTCGCACTCTTAAAAAAGGGCCCAGTGCACTCTGCACTGGGCCCTCCTGTGGGGAATCGGCCACTCTAATGGTTTTAATCAAATATCACTTCGTTCATATTCGAATACTGATCCGGTTTATAACCGAATACTCAAAGTGCTTTTATTCGCACGATGGAACTCTTTTGTCACATTACTTGTGCAATCTAACAGTTATACAAACGATCATCTAATTAATGACTTAAAGAGTGCCGATACCCCACGTGTTTAGAATATCATTCAATTCTTGGTTTAACAATAACTTTGTCTAGATCTTACAACGTTTAATCAGTTGTTTGACGTCTTCTACCGACGAACCATTTTCAATAAAACAGTTGACCATTTCCATCCAGTACATATCGGTGTCGTCAAATTCTGCACCTACTGCCACTTGAGGCTTGCTTGGAACCAGGCCGTTTTTGATATAATCATCAATCACGTCAGGACTGACGTTAAATTTGGCTGCCGTTTCATTCAATGTCAATTTCATAACCGTTACTCCCAAATTTCGTTAAAATTCAAATCAAATGATAGTCTAACAGCTTACCGGCAAAATGCAACAGCGAATTATTCGACCATCCGCCAATTGCCCTCATCCGCTTTCGAAATTTGATCTAAGAAGTGCAGAATCGACGCCGCCATGTCCTTGTCATGCTGAACCAGCATATTGAGCGCCTCACCTGTAATAATCGGATTACTCAACGAAAATTGCTCGCCTTTTTTCTCACCAGTAGAGAATGCCAAGACGGTGTTGCCATCATCAATTTCAGTAATAATGAAGAACATACTGAAATCATCGTCATCTTTCATATAGGCAGGCATCGCCCAAATTCCATCACTAATTTGAACCAATTCTTCATTGTTGAATCGGTAATCCCGGTGATTCTGTTCATTAACTGGCTTATCCAGCACAAACATCATTTTGTCAAACACCGGGTTGCCAAGCTTAATATTATCTTCCATCGAATTCCCCTTTGCATTCATCGTTATTCAATCACGCAAAAATCATTCTACTGATAATTACCGGTTCATGCAAGTTCAATGAAAAATCCAATCGATGAATTATTCTTTATAAACCTTGGTGGTGAGAATTTCATAAATCGCCATCGTCGCTCCAAAAAATAGCCCGCTTCTGACGTTTGGCCAAATCACTCCCATGTTTTCGACACTATTGAGTGGACTGGTGCCGTCAAAGTACCAATCCATTAAAATATCTGCGATCAACATAATTACCATAAAGTATATTCCAAAGCCAATTCCCTTCAGAACCGCTTTTTTAATGATCTCTTGGCGACTGGCTGCTTGAATCTCACGCGTCACAATGTGTGCCCGGGTAGTCGCAATTAAGATATAAATGTTCACCACGAAGCCAACCATCACAATGTTAATCATGACCAGACCGATCAGTGCTTCTTCTGGGTGCTTTTGACCCACAAAAATGGCGACAATGCTGGAAACCAATAGGTAGACTGCCAAAATCATATAAGCGTTGGTGCCAATCCTGCCAATTTGTTGGTGCTTGTACTCGTCGAATGGTCGTTTGACCCCAAACCAATGCATCAATAATCTTGATCCAAAACTTTCTTTAGCTTTCATTATTTTCTCCTCTTGACATCAGATTCCACCACAACGATATGGTTGATTGCTTCTCGGGCCTCCCAGACACAAGCGACCACCAAGAATAAAAAGGCAAAAATCCCTGGGAAGGGCCGATCAGCCGGACTGACGTTCATCCAGACAGCAAATAGGACCACCCCGCCGAGAAAGCCAACCCAGACGCTGCCCATGACCGCATCTTCAACCGCGTCATCATACTGATTGGCAATCACCTTGCGGATATCCAAACCCAGGTCAGCTGCCCGCCGGCGAATATAAAGGCCGGAGCCGCCCACGCCAATCAATAGGCTTAAATAGACAAACAGCATCCAAGATTCGCTATTGGGGGTATTCTTTACGAACAGCAAAACACCGCCGGTGAAAACCAATATGTATAACCACATAAATAAAAATGCTTTTGAGATGGCAGCATTCATTTGTTGACGGGCGGCTTTGTCTAACACCCCACGAATGTGAAAAAAGTATCGGAATAATTTTGTGGAAATCGTATCGTCTTGTCGCATTATTTTCCTCCTATTCAACTTTGACAATGTGGGCAATCTCTCGTTGAGTATCAGATGTCCAAGAAATCAAAATAATGAATATCGCAAAGCCAATGCTAACGATCGAGAAAAAACCGTTAAATTGAGCAAACATCAAATACGTAACCAATCCATAACTGATGCCAAACCATGCGCCATGGATCACGGCTTTATGAACTGCCTTTGGATACTCTTTAGTTGAGACTTCTTGATAATTCAGTTTTAATTCTGAAACTTTATGCGTGACGTAAAGTCCTACGCCACCCCATACAATAAACATATTGAACAGAATAAAGCCATTGATCATTGACCCGGTCTTAATGGCCTGTGGGAGAAGCAGAAAAACGGCATTAGCAATCCCTGTATACATCCACAAAAACATAAAGGCGTTTGTGGCGACTTTGCCGATTTCTCGAGCATTATGCTCATCCAATACACCGCGAATACTGAAAAAGTATCGCATGATTTTAATCAAGAAACTCTCTTTCATGAATTTTCATCTACCTTCCAAAATAGTGTGTTTAAATCCGTCCCCAATTCTTCCGCCAAGCTGATACACAATTTTAACGACGGATTATACTTATCATTTTCGATCAAATTGATGGTTTGCCTGGCCACCCCGACTTTTTCAGCCAAGGCAAATTGGGAAATGCCTACCTGCTTTCGATACTCCCGGACTCTGTTCAAATTAACCGGCCTCCCCTGGCTACTTTGTCACATATATGTGTCATCAATAATATAATGCCATCAACAAATAATGTCAACTATATATGACAAAAAAGAGTGGGACGCGAGGCGTTTTGATCCCAGAATTTAAGTAAAGAAACGAGTTATTCCTGTCTTGGAATGACTCGTTTCTTTGCTTAAATGGCCGGGATCAGCCGATAGTTCCACGTTTAAACTAGATAACAGTGGAAAACAAGAGAGGCCAAGGCACACCCTCCAATTAGTTGTGTCTTGACCTCTCCTTGAGTATGCTCACTATTATTTCCCTGAATCGTGGAAAAATGAGCAGCTTCCGGCCGTATAAGGGGGTCCATCAAATATCCAAGCCCTGGATATTTGATGGACCCCCTTATACTCTGGAAGCTAAGCGCTCATTTTTCCACACTATTATACATACAACAAACTCCGCTGCTTGGCGGTCTTTTGCATATGATCGTACAAGTGATCCCCAATCATCTGGGTGCCCACTGTCTTAAATCCTTTTCGTTCATATAATTTCTTGGCTTCAGGATTTTCAAAATCGACATTCAAGCCGATCACTGATTTACCATCATTCAACGCCATTCGCGGAACGGCAGCCAATAACTTACTACCAATACCATGGCCCTGCCAATTAGGATCAACGGCGATGGAATCCAAGTACCATTCGTCAGAATTGGTCTCGGAATCAGGGATATACGGCTCTTTAAAATCAGCACTCTTTTTCGATAAATTGATCAGAACCTTATTAATAGCGTCCTCATTTTCGCTGGGGTAGCCAAAGACGACCCCAACAACTTGGCCATTGGCCTCGGCCACCACGGTGGATGCCTTACTGGACAGATACGTGTCTGTCTGGTAAGCCCTCGTGATGACCTTGGCTAATCCAGGTTCGGGAACGTCTTCTAATTCATCAAGGTCCATCTCATCAAAAATAATATCAATTAACGGGGCTATCTGGCCGGCGTCATCTTGCTGTGCTTCTCTAACGGTTATCAAAAAAATCCTCCTAAGTAAATGAACATTCAGTATGTGTTACGTCATATATTACTGAAGTTTTCATTTATTGTCAAAATTGAGGATGAAACTACTGATCATTTTCAGAATGGTTTTCATGATCCTGCTGGTCATTTTCATTTAGATTGCTTTTGGGATTGCCAAACTGATTTCGTTGAATCATGTCCAATTCAGTACGGATTTGGCCAAGAATTTCAATTTCTAATTTCTGGATTTCCAATGAATGTGGTAATTGATTTTGTGTTAAATTATCCAATTTTGCATGTAAGATTCGCAGTTCATGTTCAGATTTCTGGTTAACGTGATAATCATTTTCAGAGCTCATCCGATCCCGGTCGGCGGCCCGGTTCTGGCTCATCATGATAATTGGAGCTTGAATGGCGGCAATGCAGCTTAACGCCAAGTTTAAGAGAATAAATGGATAGGGATCAAAGTGCATGCCAAACAACTGCAAGCCATTGATACACATCCAAGCAATTAACACAAACGTGAAAACGCCAATGAAACCCCAGCTACCACCGAAGCGGGCAACGGCGTCGGAGACTTTCTGACCAAACGTTAAACTCTTGGCCAGATTATCATTGACATCAATAATATCGTAATCATCACTCTGCATCGCCTTGGTCAGTCGACGATTGATCTTTTTGGTCTGCTTGACGTCGGCATTCACCATCCCATCGACGCGCATTAATTGGTACTTCAGTAAGTCATGGTCACAAATAAAATCGGTGACCTTGGCTTTCGGATAATCCCCCTTGATCAAATTTCTGGTTGCCGGCTCTAAATCCTTTAGATATCGACCATCAATCAACATATGCTCCCGGTGGTCGATAAAGCAAATCGCTGTTTTAGCTTCTGGCATGTTCTCAATCCCTCCCTAATGTATGTATGCAAAAAAGAATGTCTCACCGATTATTATATCAGTAAGCCATTCTTTTCAAATCATTTAATAGTCGTCTAAAACTAGCGCCTAACCAAAGCGTGAAACATTATGCCTTAATTAAATCTGATTTTGCTTTCAACAAAGCGGCCTTCAAAGCACGGATGTGCTCGCGGGTTTGCTTGTCTTCCTCTGCGGCCTTCATCCACGATAATACAGACAAGTTAGTTTCCATCTCAGCAATAATTTTTTGAACCGTCTGATCCGATTCACCATTGGTAGACATATCTAGTCTCCTCCTTAAGTTGATACCCATACTATACCAGAAGTATGTGAAAATACAACGGAAATGAACCCGCTTTCATCGAATTCTAATTTGAAATTAACGCAAGCCGATCAACCATTGGTCTTGCAATGTTCATTTGTGCACAATATGAGTAGACCTCTAATGAAGAAGTGCTGAAATGTCTTGTGGGAGTTGAGATTTAAAGCTTAACGCCCTGTTGGAAAATGGATCTTCAAACCTGAGCTGGGTGGCATGGAGTGCTTGTCGACCAATCCCCAAGTCCATCGGGCCGTGATACAGGGCATCCCCAAGTAACGGATGGTCAATCGAAGCAAAGTGGACTCGAATTTGGTGGGTCCGGCCGGTATGCAGGACCACATCAACCAATGTCCGATCCTCGTACGCCTGGTCAACCCAGTATTCCGTTTGTGCCGGCTTGCCATCATCAGAAATCCGTTGACCGTATCCGGTGGGGTCTTTAGTAATCGGCCGGTCGATGAAGCCGTGTTTCTCCAGCCCAACCCCTGCGACCACAGCTTGATACTGCTTGTGGAGCGTTTTGGCCGCCAACATTTCATTAGCCAAACTGTTGGCCAGTCGATGCTTGGCAATTAGCACCAGACCACTGGTAAATCGATCCAGCCGCGTAATAATATGGGGGACCAAGTCTTCAGCGCCATTCTCAACCAGGTGGCCCTTCACCCGATTCACCAGGGTATCATCGCGGTTCGCCGGTCCCGGCACCACCGTTAGGCCAGCCGGTTTATCGACAATCAGCCAGTTGTCGTCTTCATAGATAACTGAAATTGGTTGCCTACTGACGGCAACGTTTGGATCGCTTGCCTCAGCAGGAAAATCAACCGTTACCTGATCACCGGCTCGCAGAACAACTGTTGCATCAACTTTTCGCCCACCTACTCGAAATTGACCACCATCAGTTTTAGCGCTCTTGTACATTCGGTGGCTGATGCCCTTGGTATTCAAAAATTTTTTCAACGATTGTGGGTCATTGTCTGTCACTGTCCAAGAAAATTTCAAAATGGCCTCCAAAAAAATATTTTTATATTGTGTACAACTATTTTGCTTACGTTATAAATCCCGCCCTAACAGCAATCCCAGCATGTGAACCACATTGCATAACAGAAAAAGGCTTTTGTCAAGGCCTTGACATCGCTTGCACAACTTGTAATATGCAAGTACAAGCAAACGCTTGTGAATCTTTTATAAAACGAAGGAGAAGTTAATATGAAAGTTGCAGTTATTGGTTGTACTCACGCAGGAACCTTTGCCATCAAAACAATTTTAGCAGAACACCCAGACGCAGAGGTCACCGTTTACGAAAAGAATGATAACATTTCGTTTCTTTCATGCGGAATCGCTTTATATCTCGGGGGACATGTAAAGGATCCGCAAGGCTTGTTCTATTCTAGCCCAGACGAACTTAAAAAACTAGGCGCCAGCGTTAAGATGAATCATGAAGTTACCAACGTTGACCCCGCCTCCAAAACCATTGAAGTAACCGACCTTAAAAATGATCAATCATTTGAAGACACTTACGACAAATTAGTTGTCACTACCGGTTCATGGCCAGTTATTCCACCAATCAAAGGCGTTGACAACAAAAATGTTTACCTTTGCAAGAACTGGAATCACGCCAAAGAACTCTTTGAAACCGCACCCGAAAAGAAACGCATCACCATCGTTGGTGCCGGCTACATCGGTGCCGAATTAGCCGAAGCTTACAACACCAAAGGACATGAAGTAACCTTACTAGATGGTGCCGACCGCATCATGAGCAAGTATTTCGACAAAGAATTCACCGACGTTGTTGAAAAAGACTTCACTGATCACGGCGTTACCCTTGGCCTAGATCAACAGGTCACAGAAATTTCCGGTGACGATACCGTTACCATTAAAACCACCAAAGGAACTTACGAAACCGATTTAGTTGTTCTCTGTGTCGGCTTCCGTCCCAACACTGGTCTATTCAAAGGCAAGTTGGCAATGACCGACAACGGTGCGTTGATTACCAACGAATACATGCAGACCTCAGATCCCGACATTTACGGTGCCGGCGATAGTGTTGCTGTTCACTACAACCCAACTCACGGCTTGGCCTATATTCCACTGGCAACCAATGCCGTTCGTCAAGGAATCTTGGTCGGCAAGAACATTGAAAAGCCAACGGTTAAGTACATGGGAACCCAATCTTCATCAGGTCTCAAGTTATACGACAAGACCATCGTTTCCACCGGCTTGACCATGGCTGCCGCAAAGGCACAAAATATCAACGCCAGCGAGGTGATCATCACCGATAACTACCGGCCAGAGTTCATGCCAACCACTGAACCTGTTTTGATGTCATTGGTTTACGATCCAGAAACCCGTCGAATTCTTGGTGGTTCATTACTAAGTACCTACGATGTTTCCCAATCAGCAAATACCCTGTCGGTATGTATCCAAAATGAAAACACAATCGATGATTTGGCAATGGTTGATATGCTGTTCCAACCACAATTTGACCGCCCATTCAATTACTTGAACATTTTGGCACAAGCCGCTCAAGAGCAAGCTGCCAAGCTTGCTGGGACCACTTCAAAATAACGGTTACATTTTAGCTTTGTAAATAAGTCTGAACCACGTTATAATATTTACTGCATGGTGATGACGATCTTTCTAAACCACATTTAGCGTCTCACAAATGCATCCCGTCTGACTTCGGTCGGGCGGGTTTTCTTATATCACGCTTGTGCTATTGATCATTTAGGCTATACTTATGGCAGATTCAGACAGGAAATTGGAGGTATGAATAATGGCAGAAGACCATTTTATCATTTCAACAACTGAACACATCCCCGGAAAAGAATACGAAGTGATCGGTGAAGTCTTTGGCTTAACCACCCAATCCAAAAACGTCGTTCGAAACATCGGCGCCGGATTGAAAAACATTGTCGGCGGCGAAATCAAAGATTACACCAAGATGTTGGATGAAGCCCGGAACATTTCCGTTGACCGTCTAAAGCAAAACGCCATTAAAATGGGTGCCGACGCGGTCGTGATGATGCGCTTTGATTCCGGATCGATTGGTGCGGATATGCAGTCAGTAGCCGCTTATGGGACTGCGGTTAAGTATAAGTAATCCACCGGTTTTATTTGAAGGCCTGAAGGTAATGATACCTTTGGGCCTTTTTTCTGTGGACTTTTTGATGGTCAAAGGCAGAACCTTTTGCCCTCCCTCCTCCAGCCAAAAGCCTGACTCGTTTTTCCGCTTTTCTGCTATTTTGCTGAAACGTGCTTCGGGGGACAGCAGGGAGAAAATAAGCCCCACCAGACGAAAGCCTGACTCGGCTTTCCGTGCTTTTCTGTTACTTAGCTGAAACGTGCTTCGGGGGACAGCGATTGGATTCTAAGCCCCTCCAGCCAAAAGCCTGACTCGGCTTTCGTCGCTTTTCTGTTACTTAGCTGAAACGTGCTTCGGGGGACAGCAGGGAGAAAATAAGCCCCACCACCCGAAAGCCTGACTCGGCTTTCGTCGCTTTCCTGCTACTTAGCCGAAACGTCCCCCTTCGCACTCTCTTTGTAAAATTAAAGTAACCAACACGTAAAAGTTTAACCAACTTCAATTCAAATCCCCTCTTTCACGATACTATGAAATTGCAGAAACAAAATCTTAAGAATTCATGGAGATGAAATTGATGATTGTTAAGTTGAAAAGTTCGATCTTTATCTCAGCCGTTGCGCTGGGGATTCTCGGCGTCAGTTGCGTTGCTTCCACCGCCCACGCCAGCGCCCCAAAAACACTTACGGCTGAACATCCGTTAACTGGAAGCCCTGCCAGCCATAACGTAACCTTTACCGGGACGTCTGCGCTTTACTCTAAACCACCCGTTAGCAAAGGTGCCCACGTTGTTGCCGGCAAAGCGACTTTAAAGCAATTAGCCTCGGCTAAATCTTCTGCTGACAATTTTGTGGCTGATCGTCAGGCCACTGCCAAAAATGGTGCCGTCTACTACAAAGTGACTTCCTTTGACGGCCAATACCATGGCTGGATTTACGGTGGCAAAAAAGCTGGTCAGTTTAGTGGCGGTCTGGAACCTTTCCGGACGTTCAACCAAACGACCCCACCGGCCAGTCTGAGTAAATACACCTTCAAAATTGCCGCTCCCGGGTTCCAAAACGACGGCAAAACCGTTACATACAAAGCACCCATCAACACGACCTACCAAGCTGGCAAACAGATTGGCGACTCCGTTAGATATGCCAATACCACGTTTAAGATTGACGGCATGGGCACCCGGGCTCGCGAAGGCGATGTTTGGGTTCACATCAGTGCGCTGAATTCTGCCGACGCCAAAGCAAATGGCTGGATTCTTTACAAAGGCCTGCGTCAAGCAGAATCCCCCATTCCAAATAATGCCTTGCGAATCGACCTGGTTGACAGCAATGGTAATTTGATCCGCTACATCAATTACACCAGCGCCAACGCCCAATACGACCAACCACTGGGTACCCCATACGAAACTTCCTGGACGCTCGGCAACGACGATCTCGCCAACATTCAAGTGGCCGTTCGTCAAGCACTCCAAGGGACCGGCTACAACCTGGACACGATTTCTGCCAACCAGGCCGGCTTTCTTGCCCAGGCTAAATTTGGTCACCGAGCCTCACTGACCGTTAAGAGTGCCGATCCCATTCCCGGAAACGCCATCCGCATCAATCTGGTGAACGATGCCAACGCAGTGATCGATACTGTCGACTACACCCCAACAGGCGCCCAACCTGGCCAATTACTGGGGACCAGTTCAAACGGGACGGCCTCATTAAATGATGCTGATCAAAAGGCAATTCAGTCCGCCATTTCCACGGCCTTAAAGGATTCTGGGTACCAATTGACCGACTTGTCAACAGATCAAATCTCAGACTTGGCCAAAACCAAGTTTGGCGGGGACGTTTACCTGAAAGCCAACAGCTCCGATACATCAATCGCCGATAACGCAGTTCGTATCAATTTTGTTGACCCAAGTAACGGGAAAGTCATCAAATCAATTGACTATGTCAACACCGATGCGGATGATCCGGCCAAGAAAGGCACCACTTTAGGCACCCAAAAATCCGGCAAGTGGCTGCTTGGTGACAGTGACGTCGTTGAAATCAACGCCCTGGCTGCCTCGTCATTATCCGGAACCGGTTATCTGTTGAACCAGGAACACCTTTCCGATGACCAGCAGAGCACTTTGGCCCAGGCCAAGTTTGGCAGTTCCGTTTCGATCAATGTCGGCAAGGCCAACAACTCAACTCACTTTAACTTATACGCTGCCAGTTCTTCAGGAGACAGCGCCAACGCTCAACAGTTGACCCCAACCGGGCTGACGTACGTGAACAACAGCTGGGAATTTCCAGACGTCGGCGGCAGCAGCCAGCCAACCTACAGCCAGTTAAGTGCGGCAGACATTGCCGGTTTGTCAGCCACCAATCTGGCTAACTTCAAACAGGCACTGGCAAAATACAGTTCTGATTCGCTGGCAGCGATCAATAACAGTTTTAAATCAGCTGCCGAGATGCAGTACGTCGATAATGGCCAAACTGCCAGTTTGAACCGGGCAGACCTGGATTCTGCCAAAAGCAATTTGAAGAACAGCAGTTGGTCAACGCTTCAATCGCCAAAATATCCGGTCTTTGGAAAAGACGCCAACGGGTCGATTAACATTGCTTGGCAAACCATTACCTACCACGCCAAATCGGTCAAACAAAATGCGGATGACCAATCCCTCAGCCTGACCTACACATTCGACGCGCAATAATCATTTATTTAGAAAAGGACGAGATAAGATGAATAAACCTTTAAGAACGATCTTCACGTTTGCCTTGGCATTTACCGCCGCGGGTGTTCTCGCAGCCTCGACCAACGCCCAAGCCGACATCATCGACGTTCCCGGTGCGGTCAAATCAATTCCCCAAGTCAACGCCGGCAATGTCCTCACCAACTATGATTCAAGTGATCTCAAAAATATTGATAATACTTCGCCGATCGGGAACATGGATCGCAAATATAACCAGGGAACCATCGATCCAACTCAGGACAACGCCGGCGACACCTTTGCGACCACTGATGCAACGACAACAACCGCCAATTCGTTTAAAACCCAGTGGTTCCTCCCTGACGGTTTCAACGTGACCGACTACCAACACGGTAACTTCCAAAGCGTCGCCTTAGATGATTCCGGAAATGTCTACTTTGTCGAATCAAACGGTAGTGATACCAACTTAGGCGTGATCATCAAATTTGATACCAATAAGCTCAAACAGCTGGGGCTTGAAAATGACCCAATGGCCCTATGGAACGCCTTTAACTACTTCAATCCGTATACTGAAGACGGTGTCACCCACAACAACCAGTACGATGATCTGTATGAGTCGATGAAAGATACCTTTAAAACTGTCAAGTCACTTACCAGCAAGGAAGCCACCGTTAAGGCAGCAATGAATGACCTGGCAAACGCCAAGCGGACGACCCAGGCGAAATATCGAAAGACCAGCAGCACGACTAAGAAACATTTAGCCGCGAGTCTAAAAGCAAATGCCAAAAAGATGGCCGCTGACAGGACCAAATTAACCGCGTTGCAAAAACAAATTGCGCACGGCCAGTCACAGATCGCCAAAATCAAGGCGAAAAATCCTGAATTATTCAAGAACATTGAAATTGCCGAAACCGCTCAGCTCAGTCCACAAGTCGATATTGGCCACGGCCAAACATTGACCTTCAACCCACAAAACAAGCATTTGTACCTGGTTGAAGATAATACGCTGACCGATCTGCGCAACCGGGATGAAAACAACACCGTCCTTGAAATGGATCCCAATACCATGGAGCCGATCAGACAATACAATTTCAAAATGTTCCAAGGAACCAAAGGCAACCTCCAGCTGCATACGTTAGTCTTTGATAAGAACGGTAACGCTTATTGGGGTCGAAAGAACGGCATGGGCTACATGTTCTTCTACGGTCGACTCGACGAAAACAGTGTCAAATTCGCCGCTGCCCCTGAAAAGTTAAAGACTCGCGGGGGCTCGCCTAATCAAGGAGTTGCCTTCAATAATGTCAACAATCGCATTTACGTCGTTTCAGACGATGTCTTGACCTCCATTCCGGTTGACAAACTGACTGCCGGCACCGCAACCCCGGATGACGTCAACTACTCGGTTTTCCAATCCAAACGTGAATGGGAATGCTTGGCATTTGACTCCCAAGGCTACGGCCACCTTCTCGCTCTGTGGCCGGCGGAACTGATGAAGAGTACCGCACCACTAAACTAAATTTGAAGGGCAACTAAAAAGCCTGCAACTCAGCATGATGCTGAAGTTACAGGCTTTTCCTGTGCCTTGAACGTTTAATGAGGGCATAAATCAACCACAAAGGTCCGAAAAGCACAATGAGAAGATTCAAACACAAATTTTTAAAGATGTTAAAACCAAAATCCGCCGCTCCCTTGTATGATTGGGTCTGAGTGTAGCGAAACTCCCAAGGGTTGACGGTGACGCCATTAGCTGACCAAGCACGGTTCTTATGATTAGCTTGAACGTCAGCATGATGCAGGCGGAGAGCTTTGTCTTTATAGGTTTCAAATTCAACCGACTCTTGACTGAATGCCTGCCGCATCAGGATTCGAACCACCGGTAGAATCAGGAGCATATCTAACAAAAAGTACCAATCCCAAGCAGACAGGTTAAATACCAACCGCAGACTGCCTTTTGTGGACCAGTCAGGGAACTGCAGGGCACCATCATAAAAATAAATCAGTAACAGCGCCACCAAGCCACCCAACAGAGACCACCCATAATTCAAGAAATGTCTCACGATTTGCAAGTTGATCCACCTCTCAACGGCAACAGAATATCTTAAAGATAACCGTTGCGACTTGGGATGTAAAGGTATTATTAAAATTATTCACATTTATTTCACATTTTAGACGGATTGTGATTCACTGACCGCAGCCACCTTTGCCAAAACGGCGGCAATTTGATCAATCCCGGCTAACAGATCAGCCTCGCTCATTACCAATGGTGGCAGTAACCGTAACGTATTGTGCTTAGCCGACAACGTCAGCAGGCCGTTTTCTTGAAGTTGGCCAATAACATCCTCGACTTTAACGGCAGCACTCAAATGAATCCCGATCATCAGACCTAATCCACTCACGCTGTCCACAACGGTTAATGGCGAAATCTGTTTGTGAATGGCCGCAAAGACCGCTTGAGATTTTTCTTGAACCTCAGCCAAAAATTTCGGGGTTAACTGTTCTAAGACTGCTTTTGCGGAAGCCAAAGCAATCTTGTTGCCGCCAAAAGTCGTGCCGTGAGAACCCGGACCAAACGCCTTCGCCAGTTCCTTTTTACCCAGCATCGCACCAATTGGCAGTCCATTGCCCAAGGCTTTGGCACACGTAATAATGTCAGGATCAAGATCGTAGTGTTGGAAGGCAAACTTCATTCCGGTTCGACCAATGCCTGTCTGCACCTCGTCGATAATTAACAGAACGCCCTGGTCGTGGCATTTAGCGGCAACTTTTTGCAGCCACTCGCCATTGCCGTTAACGACGCCGCCTTCCCCTTGAATCACTTCCAAAATGACAGCGGCCAAACCCTCATTAATTGCGTCAAGTGCCTGGGGATCGTTGTAATCAGCGAAACTGACCTCTGGAACCAGTGGCTTAAATCCCGTCTGGATGTCGGGATTTCCGGTCAAGGACATCGAACCATAAGTCCGGCCGTGAAAGCCATTGTTAAACGCCAAGACTTTACCTTTACCAGTTGCCTTGCGGGCCAATTTGAATGCGGCCTCATTGGCTTCAGTACCCGAGTTGCAGAAAAAGGCCAGCATGCCGGCCGGACACAGCGAAGCAGCTACTTCATCCTGCAGACTGCTGGGGTACAGATTGGACGTATGCCACACTTTTCCAAGCTGATTAATCACGCTCTGCTCAATCCAATCATTGCTGTAACCGAAGCTGCAGACCCCGATTCCGCTGGTAAAATCCAAATACGATTTGTGATGACTATCCACTAAATGCCAATCATGCCCCGAAACAATTTCCATCGGGTATTGGGCATACGTTGGAAAAACATGTTCCATATTCTACACTCCTTAAATTGCCAGCTGCTTAACCGATAAACTGGTCCCTGAATGCTGCAGCTGATTAGTAATTTTAACTTCTTTCACACCATGCTTTAGTGCGTCAAATGCCGCTTTGATTTTTGGCTGCATCCCTGATTTAATGATCTCAGCCTCAAACAGCTGATTGGCCTTCTGCAGGCTCAATTGATCAATGACGTGGCTGTTCACCATGACCCCAGGCACATCGGTTACCAGATACAGCTTTTCTGCCCCCAGCAGTCTGGCAACTGCTGCAGCAGCCACGTCACCATTGACATTTAAATTCTTACCCGACTTGGTCATCGCCAACGGGGCGCACACGCCAATCCCATCAGCCAAGGCGTGGTTGATGTATTCCCGATTGATGCCGATAACCTGGCCGACCTCACCATAAACTGCCTGATCCAGGTAGTCACCAACCAGTACAGGCTGACCGCCGGCATTTAATCCGACGACCGGAAGTCCATGAGCAGACAACTGGCGACAGAGTGTCGGCTGAACCAGTCCCAATAATACAGCTTGGGTGACTTTGAGGGTTTGCGGGCTGGTAACCCGGACGCCGTTAATTTTGGCGACCGGCAAATTGAGTTGGGCGCTCCACTCAGAGATTTGTGGCCCACCGCCATGGACAATCAGAATCTGTTTGCCCATTTGGCGCCAGCTCCGTAGCTGTTCAAAAAATTCTTCTGTCAGCTGATCAGTGGCGTGACCGCCAACTTTGACAACAATTATCTGACTCATTTCCTTCACCTCCTAGCTTCGATATGATGCGTTGATTTGAACATATTGATAAGTGAGATCACAGCCCCAAGCAGTTCCGGTAGCTTTTCCGGCATGTAGGTCGACGTCAATCACGACTTTGTTCTGTTTAAGGGTTGCTGCGACTTTATCATCATCGATCCCGGTGCCCAAGCTGTTGTAAACCAGCTCCAGGTCATTAATGGCAACGCTGACGCTGTTTAAATCAACGTGGGCGGTTGTCTGGCCGATTGCCTGCATGATTCTGCCCCAATTGCCGTCTTCGCCAAAGATCATCGCTTTGACCAGGTTGGAGCCGACAATTGCCTTGGCAACCTGTTGGCCCTCCAAATGGTTATAAGCGCCAGAGACATTGACTTCGACTAACTTGGAAGCCCCCTCACCGTCACCGGCAATCTCCTGTGCCAAATGGGTGAGTACCTGCTTAAAGGCTGCCGCAAAGGTCGGGTAATCCGGATCGGCTTTGGTTAAGGGTTGATTTCCAGCAGCGCCGTTGGCCATCACGACCACCATGTCGTTAGTGGACGTGTCGCCGTCGACAGTAATCTGATTGAAGGTTTCATCGACCGTTGTGCTGAGCAGCTGCTGGAGATCTTCTCCGGTAATTGCTGCGTCAGTTGTCACAAAACCCAGCATCGTGGCCATGTTGGGATGAATCATCCCAGACCCTTTACAAAATCCGGTGGTGGTCACCTCCTGGCCGTCAATCAAACATTTGACGGTCATCGTTTTGGGATGGGTGTCGGTGGTCAAGATCGCTTTAGTGACGCCAACGTTTTGGGTCAGCTTCAGTTGGGAAATCCCAGCCTTAATCTTGTCCATTGGCAGCGGTTCGCCAATCACGCCAGTGGAGGCAATTCCCACCAGTTGCGGATCGATTTGAAGTCGATCGGCGGTCATTTTCTGCATCATCAAGGCATCGGTTTCTCCTTGCGCCCCGTTGCATGAATTGGCATTACCACTATTCATGACCACCGCTTGTAATTGATGTGCCAAGTTGATCGTCTGTTTGGTCAGCTTGGTTGGTGCGGCCTGAAACTGGTTCGTGGTATAAACCCCGGCTGCGTTTGCGGGGGTACTGGAATAAAGCCATCCCATATCGTCCTGGTCGGGCTTGAACCCGGCGTGCGTCGAATCGGCGGAAAAGCCTTTCGGCCAAGTGAACTGACTCACTTCAATGAGTGTCTTACTTGTCATCTGCATTCAAATCTCTCCTCGGTTTACGGCAAAAACGTTTGTAGGTTCAAGCCGCTGGTTTCTTCATAATCAAACATCTGGTTAAAATTTTGAACGGCTTGGCCGGCCGCTCCTTTCAGTAAATTATCAATCACGCTGTCAACGACCATCATCTGAGTGACCGGATTGTAGACAACCCCAATATCGCAGTTGTTAGTCCCGACGACCTGTTTGATATCGGGTAAATGCTCACCTATATAATGAACAAATGGCTTATTGCCGTAAGTGGTGGCATAGGCCTGATCAATTTGGGCACCGCCAACGCCGGGCTTAACCTTGGCATAAATCGTACTCATGATGCCGCGGGTGATTGGCAGGAGCGTCGTCATAAATTGGATAGCGGCCACATCATCGTTCCAGCGCTGCAATTCCAACATGATTTCCGGAATGTGCTGGTGTTGGTTGGGCTTATATATCTGCAGGTTGTCATTAGCCTGTGTGAAATGAGTGGCCTGGGCGGGATTTTTGCCAGCCCCGGAGGTTCCCGATTTGGCATCAACGATAATCGACCCCGGGTCAATCAAGTCATTTTGAACCAATGGTGCCAAACCTAATAGCGTTGCCGTGGCATAACAGCCTGGATTGGCAACGTAGGTCTGATGAACGGCTGATTCGAAATCTGCCAGGCCATAATGAGCTTGCCGCATTGCCAGTTGCGGCGCCGCTGGCTTGTGATACCAGCGTTGATACTCGCTGGCATCCTCCAGCCTTAAGTCTCCAGATAGGTCGATCACTGGAAAGCCTGCCTGAATGTACGGTTGGCTGAGCTGGGCGGTCACCCCAGCCGACGTCGCGAAAAAGACCATTTGATTGTCCACCATAATTGTTTTAGGATCGTATGGCTGAACTTGGGTGTCGTCCGTGTAAAAAGCCGAAACCATTTGCGACAATTTCTCATTTTCAGTTAATTTATGATCATACAGGTTAATCCCGGCTACTTCTGGATGCCGACGAAGGAGTTGATACAATACCATTCCTGCATATCCTGTAATCCCGACTAAAGCCACTTGCAAACCAATCGCCTCTCATTTTTCTAAATATTCCTCTAATTGAATATTAATGAATTGAAAACATCTTACAACAACATGCAGGTTAATGCAATGTTTTTTGGGTATTATTCATATTTTTATTTGTAGATTGATATTTATTCATATTCTTGAGTATAAAGATGTATATTTGGCTTGTGAAGGAAATTTATTCACATCAGTATTCATGAATAATATTGTCGTTTTATTCATATCGAGGTTCTTTTTGCTTAGACTGCCGTGGTGCTCAGTTCGTCGGCTCTGCCTGCCATAGTGGCCTGGATTTCGAGCCTGTAGTCTCGAAATGCCAGGGTGTTGTAATCGCCGCTTTCAGCGACTCAACAACACCTTTCACTATGGTAGTCAATGCCAACGAACTGAGCGCCACTTCTTTGGAACGCTGATGGAACCCCCGTTACGAGTTAACATCCACATGGTTTGAAATATCCCTCACCTGGCAGCTTGTAACCCTCATTTGGCAGATGGTAGAAAAATTAGATTCGAATAGTCGAAACCCTTGGAAGGTCTTGGAGACTTGCAAACCAATATAGCTTGAGAACTGCATGAACCAAACATCAGTCATTTTGCCTTCTCGGTTGCCTGATTTTGCCAGCTGGGCATTGCCAGCCATAGTGAAAGTGCTGTTGAGTCGCTGAAAGCGGCGATTACAGCACCTTTGTATTTCAAGACGATAGGCTTGAAATCAAAGCCACTATGGCAGGCGGAGCCCAGCCGGCAAAATCACAAACGTTAAGTTAAATTCCCCCACAGTTTGACCAACTGAGTCGACAATCATCCACAAAACAAAAGGACTAACCACATAGTGCAGTTAATCCTTCGTCAAACTAATTCAATTCAAGGTTTCGGTGCCCCAACTGTTTCCTGAACGTCTTCCGGAATTTTATCCAAAGCCTGACTGAGGTCGGCAATCAGGTCATCAGCATTTTCGACACCCACCGACACTCTGATCAGGTCGGGCGTAATCCCAGCCTCTCGCAGCTCTTCCTCATTCAGCTGGGCATGCGTCGTCGAAGCTGGATGGATAATTAATGATTTGGCATCGGCGACATTGGCCAGTAATGAGAATAACTTGAGGTTTTGAATAAGCTGCTTGCCAGCTTTTTCACCGCCCTTCAAACCAAGGGTGAAGATTGAGCCGACCCCCTTTGGAAAATACTTTTCAGCCAAATCATGGTACTTGCTGTCTTCAAGTCCCGGATAATTGATCCAGGCCACCTTGGGATGGCGATCCAAGAAGTTGACAATTTTCTTGGTGTTTTCAACGTGACGTTCAACTCGTAATGAAAGTGACTCCAGCCCCTGAAGTAATAGGAACGAATTGAACGGACTAATCGTGGCCCCCAAATCCCGCAAAGATTCTGCTCTGACTTTGGTTGTGAACGCACTACCACCGAGATCGGCAAATACCAGGCCATTATATTGAGTATTCGGTTCGGTGAAGCCGGGATAACGGCCGCTTTCTTTCCAGTCAAATTTGCCACCTTCCACAATCACGCCACCCATTGTGGTCCCGTGGCCGCCAATGAATTTGGTGGCCGAATGGACAACCACATCAGCACCGTGATCCAATGGTCGAACCAGGTATGGGGTGCCAAACGTGTTATCGACAATCAAGATAATGCCATGTTTGTGAGCAATCTTGGCAACGGCTTCGAAATCAATCAAATTAATTCCCGGATTACCAATACTTTCGATATAGAGTGCTTTTGTGTGCTCATTAATCGGTGCTTCAAAATTGGCCGGATCGTCCGGGTCCACGAAATGGGTCTTAATGCCTAATTTCGGTAAGGTGACATTGAAGAGGTTAAAGGTTCCGCCATACAACGTGCTGGCGGAAACAATTTCATCCCCCTTGCCGGCAACATTCAAAATAGCGGCGGTGATGGCTGCCGAACCGGTTGCCAGTGTGACGCCGCCGGTACAGTTTTCTAAAGCGGCAACCCGCTTGTCGACAACATCGGTGGTTGGGTTGGTCAGACGCGTATAGATGTTGCCGGGGTCCGTCAAGCCAAATCGGCCGGCGGCCTGCTCTGGATTGTCGAATACGTACGAGGTGGTTTGATAAATTGGGACTGCCCGAGAACCGGTTTCATCAACCGTTTGACCCGCATGTACCTGAAGTGTTTCAAAGTGTAAGTGACTGTTTTCTTCTGTCATATTGATAAACCCACTTTCTTATTTGCGATGATTTTCATCCAGTTATCATAAATCTGAATACTGCTGTTTTTCCAAGAATAGTCCACCGTTCCGGAATCCTGATCAATGAAGTAGTTTTGCGGCAATCTGATCGGCATCTGCTCATATAAATCGCGGTAATATTCCAATGCCAGCGTCCCTTCGGAATACTCGGGATGACCGGTGATGTAAGTGCTGTGAAGACTGTCGGCTGACAAGATGATCGGGCCGGTAACAGCGGCTGAAACATCCACCGTCAAGCCTTCCGGAAGATGGTCCTCGTCCAAAACAATGCCGGTATGTCTGGATTGGGGCATCTTCAGCAATCCCCCAGCGCCAAATCCACGGGCAATCGGTGATTCCGCGTTGATGGTTTCTGCCGGATAAACACCAAACAATTTACTCAGCAGTAAGTGTTTCCGAACACCAAAGTCGTGGAACAAACAGGCTTGAGCAGCCCAACATTCATACAAACATTCGGTGGCATGATCCTTTGACCAGTCAATGATTTCCTCAAGTTCATCCCAATAATCAACTTGGTTGAACGGGAGCGTTTCGATTGGCGCTCCAGTGACAATTAAGCCATCATAATGGGCATCCCTAATTTGATCCAAACAGACATAATCCCGTTGGATCAGGTCTGTTGACGTCCCTCGAAAATGATGGGATGACGGATACATAAACGTCAATTCCGCGTCGGAACCAATTTCACTGAACCGCGTTAAAAACTGACGCTCAGTATTTACCCGCGTCGGCATCAGGTTCAACACCAAGATTGATAGCGGATTAGTAACTTCGTGGTTAACCCACTTTTGTGCTGCCAATAAGAACCCATTAATTGCATTTGCCGTCATCCAAATCATCTCCTTAAATCATAAAAAAGCTTCCGTCCACATAGTTATTTCAACTACGGGACGAAAGCTTCGCGATGCCACCCTGATTTACTGTCACCTCACAATGACAGCCTTAATAAGTACTCCTTGGAATACCCGGTCCAATATCGCGGACTCGCGGATATCCTAGCCTTTTGACCGGATATCTGACTCAGAGCTCATCTTCACGTCGCTGCAAACCACTTCTCTCACCAAACGAAGCTCTCTTTAGGAATGCGTTAACGTTACTCTTCTCTTCAATGTCTAATGTATTTTTAATAATTGCTAGTAACTTTATCATCACAACATGCCCTTGTCAACACCAATTTGAAAAATCTTTTTGTCATGATTAAAAACATATGAGTTTATAATGGAATGCAAAGAGATTTTTCAAGGGGTGAAAGTATGGATCAATCAATATCTGAAGATGAGCTGATCGCCGTCTGCGGCAAGGTCGGTAAAATTCTGCTCACCAGCGGCGCGGAAACATCACGCGTCGAAGGCACCGTTGAATATATCGGCCGCGCTGCCCATTATGATATCAGCTGCCACGCAACGATTACCGCCCTGTTTGTTGGGGTCAAAAATCAGACCAAAACCCACTTGGTTAAAGTCCGCCTGGGGGATTTCAACTTGGAAAAGGTTGACGAAATCAACACCATGTCACGGAAATTTGTGACCGGACAGATTGATTTTGCCGAGCTCAAACGAACCATCGACCAAATCGACAAGAAAGTGATTGACTTTACTTGGCCGGAAAAAGTGTTTGGTGCCGCCATGGTGTCTGTCGCACCAATGCTGCTGTTCAAGGCAACTTGGGCGGATCTTTCCCTAGCGTTTTTCGTCGGCATCTTTGGCTACTTGGCCGCAGCCCTTTCCAGCCCCCGGATCAAGACCCCCTATGTGGCAGCTGGATTAGGCGGTTTTACGGTCGGCTTTTTGGCAGCCGTCCTGCAGTCACTGGGAATCGCCACTAACGCCGGCAACATCATTGTCAGTGCTTTAATGCCACTGGTTCCAGGAGTGGCCATTACCAACTCGTTTCGAGAAATCATCGATCGGAATACTATTTCCGGGGTTGTCCGGGCGGTTGACGCATTGATTATCGCTGGATCCATCGGTGCCGGAGTTGTCTTGGGCGTTGGGCTGTCCGGGATCATTTTCCATCTGATTGGAGGCGGCCTATGAAAGTCCTGATTGAACTCATCGTCAGTTTCGCCTCAACGGTCGGCTTCGGATTGGTTACCAACGTCCCCCGGAGATCACTGTTACCCGCCGGCATCACCGGATCACTGGCCTGGGTGGCCTATTATTTAGTCTTGCAAGTCGATAACGGGTTAATTCTCCCCAATTTCACCGCGGCAATTGTTATCGGCATTCTGGGTAATATTTCTGCGGTGATGTTTAGAGTCCCGGTCAATATTATTTATGTCCCCAGCTTGGTTTCATTAGTTCCGGGCGGCATTTTGTACCTGGGGATGCGCAGCTTCACTTTGGGAAATGAAATTCGCACCGGGCAATACATGTTCAATGCGCTGACAATTGCCATTGCCTTGGCAGTTGGGTTCGTCGTGGCAGAAGTTATTTTTTATCGAATTAAACCGTTTTTGCTGCGACTCTTGGCAAAGCAGCGTGAACGATAAGGTGACCGCCCTCATTAATCATAAGGAATCCAAATCAAGCAGACGTCCAGTTGAATCTTGGGCGTCTTTTTGACTGTCGTTTTTTCGAAAATCAGTTCAAAATGATAGCGTTTCCGTCATAATGGTTCTAAATAAAATGTTATCATGATAAATTTTGAATGATGGTCGGTGGTGGGCATTATCTACCTGTGTATTCACCTTTTAAACAATAATCCGCATTTTATGGCCAAAAGAATCAATATGTAGTTTATAATTATTCTAATTTATTCGATAAATCACCTCATAAATATGTTACGCTGTATTTAGCAAGTCAAATACTTGTAAATATCGAATCTAGAAAGGCGGAATCGTTGATGAAAGTTATTGTTGTTGGTTCATCTCACGGTGGGTTTGAAACTGTCAGGGGGATTTTGGCAGAAAAGCCGGATACCGAAATTCAATGGTATGAAAAAGGTGACTTCATTTCATTTCTCTCCTGTGGAATGCAGCTTTATCTTGAAGGGGTCGTCAAGGATGTCAACGCTGTTCGTTACGCAACGCCGGAACAAATGCGTGCCCAAGGTGTCAATGTGTTTGTCCACCAAGAAGTTACCTCAATTAATCCAGACGAGCATACGGTAGTTGTCCATAATTTGGACGATGATTCAACTCGTGAAGAAAAATATGACAAGTTGGTACTATCTGCCGGTGCCGTACCGGCAAAAATTCCTGTTCCTGGCGGCGATCTCAAAAACGTCTATGCAATGCGTGGACGTGACTGGGCCATCAAATTAAAGGAGAAGACGGTTGACCCCGATGTTCAAAATGTCACCGTTGTCGGTGCCGGCTATATCGGTATTGAAGCCGCTGAAGTCTTCTCCAAAGCCGGCAAGCATGTTACGTTGATTGATATTCTCCCTCGTCCATTGGCCCTGTACCTGGATCAGGAGTTTACCGATGTCCTTTCCAAGACGCTAAAGGATCACAACATTTACTTGGCAACCGGCCAAACGGTCAAGTCATTCAATGGAGAGGACGGCCAGGTGACGGCAGTTAAGACTGATCAAGCTGAATATCCAAGTGACCTGGTCATCGAGACTGCCGGCATCAAGCCAAATACCGACTGGTTAAAGGGCACCCTTGATTTAACCGATAAGGGTCTGGTCAAAGTCAATGATCATCAAGAAACCAGCCAGCCTGATATTTACGCCGTCGGTGACAGCACCAAAGTTCCATTTGCCCCAACTGGTAAGGAACTCCAGATTGCTTTGGCTACCAATGCTCGACGCCAAGGCAGGATTGCTGCGAAAAACGTCCTTGGAGACGACATGAAGATGCCGGCTGTTTCCGGTTCATCTGCCCTGTCTGTCTTTGATTACCATTTTGCTTCAACGGGAATCAAGGAAGGGACTTCCGCAGCCAACGGCGTGTTGAGTCAATCCGTCTTCGTAACTGATACCACCCAGCCACCATTCGTACCAAATGAGGCCGGCAATCAAAAGGTCTACTTCAAGTTGACCTTTGATCCCGGAAATCACCGCATTTTGGGTGCTCAGATTATGTCGAAGCGTGACGTCACCGCCAACATGAATGCCATTAGTTTGGCCGTCCAAGCAAAGATGACGTTGGATGATTTAGCCTATGCCGACTTCTTCTTCCAACCAGGATTTGACCGGCCATGGAATATCATGAACGTGGCTGCTCAAAAAGCACTCCAAACTTTAGCCAAATAATCAGTTAAACAAAATTCCTCCCTAAAACGATTGCTCACCGTTACGCAAACGCAAATCTGCGTTATAGTAAAGGCGTAGCCAAATCAATTTAGGGAGGAATTTTTTTGAAAACTGTCTTAATTCTTGGTGCTGCCGGACAAATTCCCAGTTTCTTAATCCCCCAGCTCTTAAAACAAACTGATTTTAATTTGAAACTTTACGCTCGGAATGCCACCAGTCGGCTTCACGTAACGGATCCCAAGCGCGAAACAGTCATTGATGGTGACTTTAACGATCACGATACTTTGAACCAGGCCATGGATGGTGTCGACGCTGTCTATCTTAATGAGATGCGGGACATCACATCCGTTAAGAACATCATTCAAGCGATGGATGCCAACCACGTTCGCCAATTTATCGGTGCGACCGTTCTCGGGATCGAAGACGAAGTTAAGGGTGCCTTTGGCCAGTGGAATACCAGCATGATTGAAAGCTCGATCACCAAGCGCAAGACCACTGCCAAAGCGATCGAAGATTCTGATCTGACATATACCCTCTTGCGATTGGCATGGCTGTACAACAAGGATGGCAATACCAATTACGAATTGACTGAAAGCGGTGAACCGTTTGGCGGCACAGAAGTCACTCGCCAGGCGGTGGCCCAGTTAATCATCGACATCTTAAACGACAACTCACGGAAATTTGCTCGCAAGAGTATCGGTGTCAATGAACCGAACACCAAGTTCGATAAGCCGTCATTTTATTGATTCAATTTCGATGGCTTTGATTACCACTGTTATGTTGATAAAACGTGCAGAGTTTAAGCAAAGGAGCGAGTCATTCCAAGACAGGAATGACTCGCTCCTTTGCTTAAATGATGGGTCAAAACGCATTGCGTTCCACACTCATAAATTTCCATCATCAATTAATCAAAAATTTTCTTCGCAATGTCAAACGCAGACCAAGCCTTTGGCCAGCCGGCATAAAATGCTAAATGGGTGATGATTTCGACCATTTCGTCTTTTGTAACCCCATTTGCCTTCGCCATTTTCATGTGGGCTTCCAGTTGTGGGAACAGCCCCTGTGACATCAAGCTGGCACAGGTGATCATGCTGCGGTCTCTGGCCGACAGCTTCGATTCTCTTGACCAGACTTCGCCAAATAAAACGTCGTCATTTAATTCGGCAAATTTGGGTGCAAAATCACCCAGTGCATCTCTTCCAGCAGTTTGTTTTTTAGCCATGATTATTGAACCTCCAATTGATCGTATTCTTCATCTGAGACCGGTTCGAGCCATTCTGGTGTCCCAGCGGTAATCGCAATGTGTGAGAACCAGCTGTCTTTTGTGGCCCCATGCCAGTGCTTGACGCCATCGTGAGTCACGACCACATCTCCCGGCACTAAGTGTTGAGCAGGCTTGCCGGCCTCTTGATACCAGCCTTCGCCACCGGTGACCAACAAAATTTGATAGCCATCGTGGTGAATATGCCAATTATTGCGACAGCCGGGTTCAAAAGTGACGTTGCCAACCCCCACATTAACCGCTGGATCATTGACTAATCCCTGAAGATAACTCTGACCCACAAAATACTTGGCATAAGCATCGTTTTTCGGGCCAGCTGGGAAAATCACACCATTTTTAACATTTTCATTTTTTACCATTGAAATTCCTCCTCATCAAAAACATTTACTTTACAAATAGGAGCATACAACTTAAAGTTAACTTTAAGTCAAACATTCATTTAAAAATAATGGAGGAAATATCATGCCAGCTATTCAATCAGAAACCAGTTATGAAATCGGCGAATTTGCCGAAATTGTCGGCCTCTCCGCTCCAACCATCCGCTACTATGAAAATCAGGGGCTACTCAAAGCCCGTCGGACAGACAACGGCCGCCGATATTCTACCGAACAGGACATCAAGTGGGTCAAATTCCTCTTGCATCTTAAAGGCACCGGAATGAGCATCAACGACCTGAAAAAATACGTCACTTGGCGGGCTGAGGGCGACCAGACCATCCCTGACCGCCTGGATTTACTCAAGAAAACCAAGGCCGATTTCATGGAAGAATACCGCCAAGTCCAGCATCATCTGCAGATTCTAAATGATAAAATTGACTGGTATGAAGCCAAAGAATCCGGAAAAGATACCGGTAAGGAACCCTTTGCCACCTACTTGCAGCGACTGGGGCACCATGAATAAGTTTCTGAGAATTTCACAGAAACTTGTCAGGGACTACCACTTTCAAATGAGCTGCCAGTCACTCTACAATGTTCATGATTATTCAATTGAACCAGAATTGAGGGGAAATTATGACGAATACTATCCTGCTGGTTGAAGACGAGGAAGCACTCAGCTCGTATTTAATCCCGGAATTAAAATTTGAAGATTATCAGGTATTGTTGGCAAAAGACGGTCAAGAAGCCCTCCAAGTCTATGACAATAACCGGGGCAACTTAGATCTGATCATCCTGGATTGGATGCTGCCAAAGCTTGACGGACTGGAAGTTCTACGGCGAATCCGCAAAAATGATGACATCCCAGTTATCATGATGACCGCCAGAGATTACGTCGGCGATAAAGTCGCCGGACTCGACAGCGGTGCCGATGATTACATTACCAAACCATTTGAAATTGAAGAACTGCTGGCCCGAATTCGAGTCGTTCTCCGCCACGAGAGCCATCACCACCAGCAAAGCGAACTTTATACCGTAGAGGACCTGACCTTAAACACCAAGTCCCGCCAGGTTTCGCGGGGAAATCAACTGATTCAACTCACCCAACGGGAGTACGAATTGTTATTAACCCTCATTCGCCACGGTGGCGAAACCCTCACCCGTGATGAGCTGCTTGACGCAGTTTGGGGGGTCGATTTCGAAGGCCAGCCAAATGTCGTTGACGTTTATATCCGCTACTTGCGCAATAAAGTTGATCGGGGATATTCCAAACAGCTGATCCACACCGTCCGTGGAGTCGGCTATGTGATGTCCGGAAATTATCAGGAATAAGGAGTCTTAGTTTGGCAAACAAACAGCATCGCACCACCTATCAAGCAATCCGCCACCACTTTATTATCCTGCTAACCTTTTTTGCCCTATTTACCGGTATCGCCGTTGTCTTGGTGGTGGGCGTGAATTTGGTCCGCCAAAGCGAAAGCCAATCGGTGGAATTACTCAGAAGCCTTAATCGCTCATTCATTGACGACAAACCGGATTGGAAACAGTGGCGGAAAAACAGCAGTATCAATACTGAAAATACTTATGTCAGGGTAACGGATCAGGTTCATACGGCTAAGCAGCCGGAACTATTTTATTCCCAGGGGGCGCCTCAATTTTTGGCGGCAGCACCAACCCCGATTTCAAAAATGATCCACATACCGGTTTTCCCGGCTCTCATTTATGCCAAGGGCTATGGCCTCTTCTATTATCGCAGTGGCGTTCGGCACGGTAGTCAAAAGAATATCCGCTCAGAAATTTGGCTGAGCCTCAATCCAATCGTTCAACTGTTAACATCGGTCATTTTAATCGTTCTGTTGGTTTCACTTGCCAGTCTGTCACTGGGCTGGTTCGTCATTTCCCTGATTGCCCGCCAGTTAACGGAGCCGCTGCAAACCCTCCAGGAAGCTGCCAAGGCTCATAGCCAATCAATTAATCGGGTTGAAACCCTCCTACCGGTTCCGGAGTCCCCAGTCGAGGCCCAACAGCTTGCGATTAGCTTTAACGATTTGTTATCAGCCATCATCAAAAATAACCAAAAAGAAAAAGCATTTATTTCCAATGCATCTCATGAATTGCGAACACCGATTGCGGCTATCCGGGGTCATATTGCCCTTGTTAAACGCCGCGGCAAAGCGCATCCTGAAATTATCGACAGCTCACTTCATTTTATTGACGACGAGTCAGCAAAAATGCAGGCGCTGGTGAACAGTCTGCTGTCCCTGTCGCGAGCCGACAAGGAAGTCGTCACCAAAAGTCATTTTGATTTAGCGGTAATCGTCAACGAAACCGTCGAAGAACAGCGGGTGCTTTTAAAGCAGCCAATCCAAGTTGTGGGCGAGCAATCAGCAATCGTTCATGCCAACCAGACCAATATTACCCAGATTTTATCTGCCCTTTTAGATAATGCCGGCAAATATTCCCCGCCGGATGCCCAAATCACGGTCAAAATCAGCAAGCATGATCATCAAACAGTTCTGGCTGTCGAAAACAATGGCCCAAGCATCCCCAAGGCTGATCAGGCCCACATCTTTGATCGCTTTTACCGTGGGGATCCTGCCCACAACAGTCACATTACCGGCAACGGATTAGGCTTAGCGATTGCCAGTCAGCTTGCCCAGCTAAATGATGTCGGCTTACGAGTCAAGAGCATCTTGCCCCATGGCGTCTCGTTTGAAGTCAGCTTTTCCGACCCCGATTTAACAAAATAGCACCATCAATTGCGATGCGTTCTTCTTAACTGACACCTGCATCCCCACTTTGAGACCTTCTGAGAATTTATCAGAAGGCTCTTTTTTTAGCCCTGTATTTTCTCACCAAAAATCACAGTATTCTTGGCTTGTAAGTTCGATAACCAAGTGATTGGAGGAATATTCATGCAGACATCAACAATCAAAAATCATCCGCTGCTGTTCTTCGGCTGGCTGATCTTTATTGGCATCACAGGATTGGTCCTCCTGCAAAATGTTCAGTTGTATTTTTGGGACCGCGATTTTCTTAACTATCTCCAGCGATTTATTACCCCAGACAGAACAAGTTTTTTCAAAGGAGTTGCCCTGTTCGGCAGCCCAATGATAACAGTTGGGTTGGCAATTATCGCCAGTGTGTTTCTTTGGCAGCGAAAAATGCTGGAGGAGGCTCTGACAACCCTGGTGGTAGTCGTTACCGGCAATGCGGGTGGATTAATCATTAAGCAGCTAACTGAACGCCCACGACCAACCACCATGCTAACCCATGACTCAGGCTACAGCTTCCCAAGCGGCCATGTTGTCAGTGCCGTTATTCTGCTGTTAATTGTTTTTCAATTCATCCTCCCGCTCATCTCATCGGTGAGATTAAGAATGTTTTTCAGCATGATGTTAGTCTTCTGGGTAGCCCTGATTTGCCTCTCGCGACTCTACCTACAGGTCCACTATCCAACTGATGTGATTGGTGCGGCGCTGTATGGACTGCTGTGGTGGGAATCAGCAATGGCAGTCCTTCACCACCAGCAATTTAATACTCAAAAAGTCATCCAACACAATCGGGGGCAGTCATCATGAACCTAAAATACACAACCAGAAATATCCTGTTAATGGTCGCTTTATCGGCAGCCCTGACCGGCGTGGTGTTGGCGATGATCTTCACCGTTAACCAAATCACCCCATTTGGGACTCACAATCTATTAGTTGGTGATATGAGTGCTCAATACGTCCCATTTCTGACCGGCTTTCGAAACGCCCTCTTAATCGGGCACTTCTCATTATTTTCTTTTTCGCTTGGCGTCGGCGAAAACATCTTTCCGCTCATCACGTACTATCTGTTGAGTCCATTTAACTTACTGGTTCTCCTATTTCCAGCGAGCCAGCTGCCGGTGGCCATTTCCTGGATTTTCATCCTCAAAGACATGACGATTGCCGCGACGACCTGCTGGTTTCTCTCTCGGCATTTCAATCGAATTCATCTTTTACTGCCATTTTTCACTCTAGCTTTCAGCCTTTGCGGTTTTGCTTCGGCCAACTTCGTCAATATCATGTGGCTGGACGGCCTCATTTATTTGCCGTTAATCTGTGACGGAATCGATCAGATCAAAGCGGGAAACCAATCGATCAGTTTATTTGTCTGGCTGACGGCAGCGATCGTGTCCAACTACTATATCGGCTATATGCTCGGACTGTTTACCCTCATCTACGCGGTCGAAACGATTATCCGAACCAACGATCTTCACTTCTCTTGGATCACCGCCATCAGCCACAATCGACAGTTTATTACCAGATTCATTTTCACCGAAGCGGCCAGTGTCATGTCCAGCATGGTAGTGCTGTTGCCGACCATGTTGGGCATGCTTCAGACCGCCAAAACCAGCCCGTCGACCGCCAATAGCCTGGCCGCGGCTGCCAAGCCACAATTTGGTTTGGAGATCTTTTCACAATTGGGCTTGGGCGGGCAAACGTACGATAATCGGCTGCTACATGCTCCGGCGATTTTTTCGTCCTTAGCGATCGCCCTTTTAGTGATCGGCTACTTTTTCCATCCCCAAATTCCTCGAAACCACAAACTAGCGGTCTCGGTAACGGCTGGAATTCTCTCACTCAGCATGCTGATTGGACCGATCAATCTGGTTTGGCACATGCTCAATGAACCGTCCGGCTCTCCATTTCGCTATTCATTCTTGCTGAGTTTTGTCTTGATCTCCGCGGCTTACGAAATGGTGCTGGCCAACCCCCAAGGCTTGTCATTCAAGGCTAAATTGAGCACTCCAACAATTCTAGCGGGATTGTTAATTGTCGGTTATCTCGACATCCGCCTGGGACGCCATGTGCTCACAAACGACTATTTGGCCGTTCAGCCCAACTCACTCAACGTCCTCATAGTCAATCTCCTTTTAACGGTCATCTTCTCATATCTCCTATTTACAGCCGTTCATCCGATGCAGCAATTATTAATTGGAACAATTGTCTGCCTGGAAATGGGTGCCAACTTCGGCTACACCCTCAAGAGTGAACCGCTGCCTTTGCAAACAGGCTACGAGACTGCCTATCCTCGAGTTGATACCATCGTTTCAAAGACTAAAACCACCGACAATCAGCTATACCGCATTGACCAGTCTCACAGTCAGTTGGCTCCCATATTCAAAGAAACTTACTTAGGCTATAACGATCCCGTTTTGTTCAATTACAATGGCATTCAAGAATACAGCTCGACGTTAACCGAATCGACCCGTCAATCATTGAAAATGATCGGTCTGTTCAGTAAGAATCAGCGCCGAATCAGCACTGCCGGTTCGACTGCCATTTCCGACATGCTGTTGGGGGTTAAATATCAGCTGAACCCAGCTGGAAAAATTGAGAAAAACGCATCCTTTGCGGGAATCGGCTTCCCGGTTACCAACCAATTCGCTCATCTACAACTCACCGCCGGCACACTATTTACCAATCTGGAAAGGATTCTCCAACGACTGGCACCTTCCAACCAACCGTATTTAGTAAGCGAATCTGGAACCAACCCACAACGGCAAACAATCGGGGCTCGAGAAAAATACACCCTGACGATCATTCCCAAGCTCAGCGGTCCGCTGTACTTCGATACTTCGGATAAACTGCTGGATTACAGCGCCATTTATGTCAATCACACCCGATTAAAAACCATCCCCAATCAACTTGATAAACAGTACCTGGTTAAATTGGGAACTGCCAAACGTGGCGTCCCGGTTACCCTACAGCTCACATCCAAAAGTCAAAACACCCTTCATGAGAGTCATTTCAACAGCCTAAATGACTCGCAATTCAGCAAAGTTGATCAACACCTGAAACAAAGCGCTTTTACCCCCACCTATACCAACGATCGTTTAGTGGGGACGGCAGTTCGGCCCAATTCACAATCAGAATGGCTATATACCGCAATTCCATATGATCCCGGATGGACGGCGACTGTCAATGGCCAACCCGTTGAGCCAATTAAGGTGTTGGGTAACTTTACCGCATTACCACTCACTGATCAGTCAAACCACATCGTGATGTCTTATCACGTCCCCGGGTTATTGCTTGGGATCATTCTTTCTCTTTTAGGCTTATTGGCGTTTAGTTGGCGCCAATTTCGCAATCTTGCCCTTCGAAAAGACGTGAGTCAACAGGCGCCAGGAGATGGAACACCCTCAAACGGGGAAACTTACTAGTAATACTGACAAGAAACGTTCGATCAACGTAACTGCTGCGATCCTGCCTACCTTTGAATTTCAAATCATGTAGAGGTATACTCATTTCACAACATAAAAATCAAAGGAGGCAACTACATGATCTATTCACCATTAAATGAATGTGATGTTCCAACTATCCGTTAATAGCGGGTTATTCCGCTAATCATTTCATACGAAATCTAAAAAGCGGAGGAACATCATATTGAATTCAAAAAAAATGCTCGGTGCATTGCTGCTAAGTTTAGCTGCCAGTATCTGGGGCGGTATGTTTGTCGTTGTTAAAGTGGTGGTTGAGACTATCCCGCCAATTGAACTGGTCTGGTTGCGATACCTGATTGCGTTAGTTTGTTTAATGTTATTTGCAGTCATTTTTCACATTAAATGGCGTTTCACTCAACGTGACTTGGGAATCATCATTTTAATCGGTATTATTGGCAATGCCATTTCCATCGTGACCCAAGAAACCGGAACTTGGCTGTCAAACGCTCAGACTGGGGCGGTGATTACTTCAGCTACGCCGACCTTCATGATCATATTTGCCTGGTGGTTGCTTGGTGAGAAATTGGATGCTGTTAAGATCATTTCTGTTACCATGGCCACTTTAGGCGTTATCTGGATTGTTGGGGTTCACTTCTCAGGAACCCATGTGTTACTCGGGATTTTTTCGTTAATCATTGCCGCATTGACTTGGGCGTTGATGTCGGTCCTGGTCAAAAAAGTTTCAGGCACCTATAACTCACTTCAAATCACGATTATGTCGACTTTTGTCGCATTCGTTTGCCTCACGCCATTTGTCTTGAGCCACATGGATGTGATTACCCGAGCTCATTATCTGGATCCCAAAATTGGTCTCAGTCTCCTTTATCTGGGAATCGTCTCGACAGCCTTGGGCTTTGTCATGTGGAATAAAGGCCTTCAGTTAATGAACGCTGCCAGTTCTGGACTTTTCTTTCTGTTTCAGCCGGTTGTAGGAACGTTACTTGGATGGTTAGTTTTAGGTGAAACCATTTCGTGGGGATTTGTCTTTGGCACCATGATGATTATCGGCAGTGTTTGGGTATCAATTCGATTTGCTAAATAATGGCACTTAAAAAGGGAAACGCAAAATTGCGTTTCCCTTTAATCGTTTCTAAAAATTTTATTCGCCCTTAGCCTGGTAAACGTACTGACGCGTCATTGGCAGACCGGTTCCACTTGGGGAATTGGTCAACAAGTACTGCATAACATCAATATTACCGGCTTCAAATGAAGCGGCACTGGCTTGTAAGTACATGCCCCACATTCTGGAGAACGGCACACCGTACTTTTCTTTGACCTTATCGATGACCTTCATGTAGTTGGCGTACCAGATTTCCAAGGTCTTTTGATAGTGACGGCGCAACGGCTCCAAATCACTCATCTGCATTCCGGCATCCATGATGTGAGTCATGTTTTCAGCGACGTTTGGAATGTAGCCGCCATGGAAAATATACTTGTTCAAGAACGGATCAACGCCGGCTCCCTGGTGCTGACCAGTAATCCCGTGGATTAAGGCTCGTCCTTCAGGTTTCAAGAAATCATGAACTTTCTGGAAGTATAAGCCAAGGTTTTCCTTGCCAACGTGTTCAAACATTCCGACTGAAGTGACGTAGTTAAATTGGCCTTTGACTTCCCGATAGTCTTCAAGCAAAACGTCAACTTTACCTTCAAGGTGGCGTTCTTTGATTTGCTGCTTGGTGTAGTCATATTGTTCCTGGCTCAACGTAATTCCGGTGGCCTTTAAATCAAAGTCTTCAGCGGCCATGAACAACAAAGTGCCCCAACCACTGCCGATGTCCAATAACGTATTGCCGGCAACCGGATTGAGTTTGTGTAAAATATGCCTGTCTTTGTTCAACTGAGCTTCTTCCAAAGTATCGTCATCGTGTTCAAAATAGGCACATGAATAAGTCATGCTCTTATCAAGCCACATTCTATAAAAATCATTACCAATATCATAATGCTTTTGAATGTCTGACTCACTGGCTTTCTCCGAGTGGGAAACCTTTGGTAAGTGCTTCAAGAATGGGTTGTTGGTTAAGAAGCTATGGTCTGCACGAAAGGCTGAGGCAACCAGCTCTTGAATGCTGCCGTCAATCTCAATGTCGCCGTTCATATAGGCTTCTGCCAATACCAATGTTGGCTGTGAAGTCATTTTCTTTAATGGAATTTCTTTCTTAATCGTAATCTTAACTTGCGGCTCACCATCTCCGTAGTTATCGGTCTTACCATCCCAGTAAGTTACAGATACTGGAATATCAAACGCATGGCTAAGCAGCTCTTTATAAGTGATCTTCTCTAACATGAAATTTCCTCCATTGTTTTTCTATCAGTAACAGTGTAACGCTTTTAGGGGTATAAAAAGCAAGCATAAATTCTTTTGAATTTACTTTTCTGTTGGAACGACTTTAAATTTGGTGCCGTCTTTTTTAACCACTGCATAGAGGATCGAATCTTGATTATCGTCCAGATAGCCCAGGTCAACTGCAGGATGGCCGTCGATTTCGGTCATCCCTTCAAATCGGTCGAATAGGACCTGTCTCGCTAATTTGAGTTCGTGGCTCTTGGATTCGGCCTTTTGGGCAGCGACTGCCAAAGTGTAGCCCTGATCCAATAAAACTTTCATCTGATAGACCTTGATCAGCATACTATAGGAAAATTTGCGATTCTGGCCCTTTCCTTGGGTGCTTTCGATATAGCCCTTTCGTTCCCAGTACCGCAATTTGGTCTGGGAAACGCCGGTTGCGTTGGCGACGTCACCGATGCCCAAGTGCCAGTCGTTCTCTTTCATGATTTGAGCCAGCTTCTGCTGGAACTCTTTATCCAAAATGATCCCTCGTTTCTCATTTTCAAAAGTTGTAATTGCTTCCATTGCCTTAAAACCGGTATTCCAATTATTAAATCGTCTGATACCAGTGAGACATTAATTAACATTAAGTATATATTTTTAAATATGTTTGTCAACTTGCTTGACAATTATGTTGAAACATTTTATATTAGTCCATGTTCGATTTTGAGAGAAATCAAAATTTTAAATAAAGAAGGTCCTAAATCGTGGGTAACGCAGTAGATAAAAACGGGAAGTCATACAACCGTGGTTTGATGATTATCGTTATTCTGGTCGGAACATTTTGTACCGTTCTGAATCAGACGATTCTTTCAACCGCCTTTCCGACCATTATGAAAGCATTCGACGTCAACACATCGACTGTTCAGTGGTTGACCACTGGGTTCATGATGGTTAACGGAATTATGATTCCTGTTAGTGCTTGGTTAAGCACAAGATTCAATTCTAAGTGGCTTTATATTAGTGCCATGACCACTTTCTTTGCCGGAACGATCGTTTGTTACATCGCTCCCAACTTTGCGACCTTATTAATCGGTCGTTTGATTCAAGCCCTCGGTGTTGGGGTTACCATGCCATTACTTCAGACAATTATGCTTTCCATCTTCCCACCTGCCAAACGTGGGACTGCCATGGGACTTGCCGGAATCGTTATTGGCCTGGCACCCGCAATTGGGCCAACGCTTTCCGGATGGGTCATTGATAACTGGACTTGGCGTGATCTGTTCGGAATGATCATTCCATTGATGTTCTTAGTTATTCTTGCCAGCTTCTGGCTTGTCAGAAGTGTATTGGATACCAAGAAGACGGGCATCGACCTGCTTTCAATCGTGATGTCTACCATCGGATTTGGAAGTTTGCTTTACGGCTTCTCATCAGTTGGTGAAGATGGTTGGGGCAGCACAATCGTGATTTCAACGTTGATTGTCGGCGTTGTCTTCATCGCCTTGTTCATCTGGCGTCAATTAACCATGAAGACCCCATTCCTGGAATTTCGGGTCTACCGTTCAGTACCATTTACCGTCTCAGCGATTTTGAGTTCCGTTACCATGATGGCCATGGTCGGAGTCGAAATGGTCATTCCACTTTACCTGCAGATTGTTAAAGGAATGTCCGCCTTTCATTCCGGATTAACGTTGCTGGCCGGCGCTTTGATGATGGGAATTATGAGCCCAATTACCGGCCGGGCCGTTGACCGTTTTGGTGCTAAACGTCTGTCAATCTTAGGAATGAGCTTGTTAACGTTAGGTTCAATTCCGTTTATCTTCATTACCAAGAGCACGTCAACCTTATACATTGTTGTCTTCTACGCCATTCGGATGTTTGGAATTTCAATGACAATGATGCCTGCCACGACTGTTGGAATGAACTCACTGCCAATTAATTTGTTAAGTCACGGAACTGCCGTCAACAACACTCAGCGACAGGTTGCCGCTTCAGTTGGAACGGCTGTGTTGATCAGTATCTTGACCAACGTGACGAAGAGCAACAAACCGGCTCACTCAATGCTGACAAGTAACCCGCTTGGCTACCGTGATCACATGATCAACGCCACGTTAACCGGTTATCACGCCGCATTTGCCATTTCACTGCTCTTCTGTATCTTAGCTTTGATCACTGCCTTCTTCTTGAAGAACCGTGGTCACTCAACTGATTACACTAAAAATGGAGGTGAAGACTAATGATCGTTATCACACTTGCAATTGGGGTTGTTCTGGCGTTTGTCTTCTTCATCTACATTTCAAGTAAACCGGTCAGTTATACCCTTACCGCTCTCTCACTATTGTTGGCAGTCGTATCAATGGTCTTCATCATTAAGAACGACCACGATCATTACGGCATGAAACAAGTGACGACAGAAACATCACAGCAAATTTACCCAATCGGCAGCAAGCAAATGCAGATGATTCTCTATCAGCCGATTGGAACAGCTAATAAGCATCAAGTTTATATTTATCAAAAATCAGCCAATGCTAAAAAGAAGTCCCATACGCAAACGACTGATACCACTAACAAAGTGGTCATGACCAGCGGTACGACTCACATGGTCACTCAAACCACGCGTTGGGAGTACAAGAGTGATGCCGCCAAATTGTGGTTCGGCATTTCTGGTGAAGGCCACAAATTCGTCAAACGTCACAACATCTTGTACGTCAACAAATCAGTTCAGGTTCTCTCCGCTCAACAAGCCAAAGCCCTTAAGAAAATGATGGCAAGCAAATCTTACCAAGCTAAATTAAAGGCCCAAGGTAAAGCGTTTGTCACCAAGCAGGTGATGGCCGCAATGAAGAAGAACCCAACCATGTCAGCTGCTGACCGGGCCAAATTGGTCAAGCAGGCCACCGCTGAATTCCAAGCACAAGCCATCAAGGCTGTGCTGGCACAGATTAAAAAATAGGTTCCATTTCTCTTCCAATATTAAAGCGCACCAATTCAACAATAACCGTTGAGTTGGTGCGCTTTTTTGGATTGTCATTTAATTTGATAAGACTTCGGTCAACTTCGACAAGAAGAATTCCAATTCCGCATGCGTCCCCACGGTGACTCTAATGTGATGCGGATACCCCCAGGGCGTGCAGTCACGGACGATCACCCCATTTTTCATGAGGGCGTTGACAACAGTTGTCGCGTCAGGGGCGCCATCGGGAAGTTGGGCAAACACAAAATTAGCTTGGGACGGGGCAACTCGGAAGCCCAGAAGTCCCAACGACTCAACCAGTCCTTCACGATCACCGAGAATTTTTTTGCGCGCCTTATTAGATTCGATTTGATCAAATTGAAGCGCAGCACTTGCGCCGGCAATCGCCGTTCGGTTGGTGTTGAACGGTTCCGTCACAGTGTCATAGGCCTGAATTGCCTCAGGATCACCCAGCACATAACCTAGTCGGGCACCTGCCAGACCATAGAATTTGGAAAAAGTCCGGATGACCATGACCCGTTTATGGCCGATATAGCGAAGAAAGTTCGCCAAGCTCAAGTGATCGGCAAATTGGGCATAAGCTTCATCAACAATCACCCAGACATTGTCAGGTAGGTGATCCATAAAAGCCTCAAGTTTGGCTGCATCAGTCAACGTCCCGGTTGGATTGTTGGGATTACAGATCCAAATCAGCTTGGTTTTGTCGGTGATTTTTTGCTGAAAGTCGTCCAGATCGAACTGGTAATCATCGGTCAATGGGATTTCAATGACCTTGGCGCCCATTAATCGAGACACTTCCCGGTACAACCGGTACGACTGTTTGGCAATCAGCACCTCGTCACCGGCATTAATAAACATCTTGGCAACCGTTTCGATAATGTTGCCGGCACCACTACCCAAAGCCACATTCTCTGGTTTTAAGCCGTTTTCATCCGCCAATAGCTGAATCAAATTGACAAAGTCATCTTCCGGATACCGATTCAGTGTGCTGATACTTCTAATCATTGCATTCTTGGAGTGGTAGTACGGCGCATAAGGATTCTCATTAGAGCCCAACTTGACCACTTTATCCAAATGATACTTTCGAGCGACCTCATCCTCTGTTTCACCTTGAATGTATGGTTGAGTCACATTGACTTCATTTCGAAATGTTGCATCAAATTTTGCCATCATTTCACCGCCTTAATCACAAATTAAATATCTTTATAAGTCCATCCTACCGCGAATTGGCTTGGAATTGTGAATGATTGTTCTGGACTAAAAAAGCCCACCTCCAAAAAGTGGGATGGAAAATTATTGATCAATTGTGACTGATTCCATCACAACGTCTTCATTAGGCTTATCCTGAGCATTTTTCTCAACTTGGCTAATCTCCTTAACCACGTCCATGCCAGAGATAACCTGACCAAAAACAGTGTGTCTGAAGTCCAGCCAAGGCGTTCCGCCATTCTTGTAGGCTTCAATAATTTCTTCAGGATAACCGGCCGTCTTCATTTGAGAAATCATCCCGTCATCAACATGTTCGTTGGAAACAATGAAGAACTGGCTGCCATTGGTATCAGGGCCGGCGTTTGCCATCGACAATGCGCCATTGATGTTAAATAACTCAGGTGAAAATTCGTCGGCAAAATTACCGCCAAAGCTGCTCTCGCCACCCATGCCGGTTCCGGTTGGGTCGCCGCCTTGGATCATGAAATCAGGAATGACCCGGTGGAAAATAACGCCGTTGTAATAACCTTTTTCTGCCAAGGCAACGAAGTTTTCAACAGTCTTTGGGGCTTGTTCAGGGAACAATTGAACCACAATATCACCGTGATTGGTTTTAATGGTGGCTTTGGGTCCCTTGGCATTCTTTAAATCTAATTGAGGTAACGTCATGATATATCTCCTTTAGTTAACAAAATCTATCTTAAATGAGCTTATCACACCCAGTTCATAAAGTCAGGAACTTCGACGGTATTTCCCCCGTTTTAACCCCAATTACGGTAAAATATGGATAAAGTTTACTTTATAAAATAACGGGGTATTTGTGATGAGGGTTAATCAAGCGCACTGGCGGCGAAATATTTATTTGTTCTTGACGAGTCAATTTTTGACTGGGATTACCAGCATGATCGTTCAGTATGCCATCATTTGGTATCTAACCAAAGAAACCGGCTCGGCCACCATCCTCAGCATCGCGACAATTTTGGGCATGCTGCCAATGGCACTGCTCAGTCCATTTGTCGGACCGCTGGTCGATCGCTGGAACAAGAAGGCCTTACTCATCGTTCCAGACGTGGTGGCGGCAATCTTTGCAATTATCCTGTCGGTTTCCGGCGGGGTGTTTCACGTTTTTCCAATCTGGCTGATTTTTGTGTCGTTATTAATGCGGTCCATTGCTCAAACCTTTCAAATGCCGACGATTCAATCGGTGATGCCAACGATGGTTCCCGATAAGGAATTGACAAAGCTCAACGGTCAACTCGGCATGGTCCAATCAGCCAATATGATTATTGCACCGGCTCTCGGCGCCTTCCTGTTTGCGATTATCCCCCTGCAATATCTGATTTTGCTGGATGTACTTGGCGCCATCCTGGGTATCAGTATCTTGATCTGGGTCCAGATTCCCAACAACGAAAAGATCGACGCTGCTCTGCATATGCTGCACAACACCAAGCTTGGCGTTCAACAACTCATGCACAATAAGGGGCTCTGGTACATTACCATCACCGGAGCAGTCTTCACCCTGCTGTACATGCCGGCGGCCAGCATGTATCCGCTAATGACAATGAAATATTTCCAGGGAACCGTTGGCCAAGCTGGCTTTATCGAAGCTTTGTACTCCGGTGGGATGCTGGTGGGCGGGGCCATCATCGGTATCTGGGGCAAATGGTCCGACAGAATGAAACCAGTGATCATTGCATTCTTCCTTGTCGGCATCCCTACCGGTTTAAGTGGCCTGCTTCCCGGTAACCAGACCGGGTTTATGTGGTTTGCCATTTTAAATGTCGTCGAAGGAATTGCCACACCGTTTTTCAACACGCTCTTGATGGCAATGATTCAGCAGAGTTATCCCCCTCAGCAACTGGGACGAGTCCTGGGGGTACTAAATTCCCTGATGAGTTTAACCGGGCCAATCGGACTAATTTTCGCCGGTCCACTTGCGGATGCATTGGGAGTTGAGATGCTCTTTGTCATCGCCGGAATTGGCACAGTCGTTTGTGGTATTTTTGCCTTGATGATCCCAATCATGCGAGAATATGATTTGAAACTTCAAGCCCGACTCGCCAAAGAAGATTAATTTTAAATTGGTAGTTGCCTTAAAGTGGACTTCAAGGTCTACAATGACTTTGTAAATAAATGTAAGGGGAGATTATTTGATGAAATCAACATTATTTGTAAAACCAGGAAAAGTTGAAATTGAAGAGATTGACAAGCCAACCATCCAAGCTGATGACGACGTTATTTTACACATTGTCCGTGCCTGCGTCTGTGGATCTGATTTGTGGGCTTACCGTGGCTTGGAAGATAAGGAACCCAATTCCGAAAACAGCGGCCACGAAGCGATTGCGATCGTTGACCAAGTCGGCAAAGACATTACCACCGTTCAGCCCGGCGACTTTGTGATTGCCCCATTTACCCATGGATGTGGACACTGTGCTGCCTGCCGTGCCGGTTATGAAGGCAGCTGCCAAACTCATAGCGATAACTTCAGTTCCGGCTACCAAGCCGAATATGTCCGTTACCAGCACGCTGAATGGTCACTGGTCAAGATCCCTGGGAAACCAGCCGATTACAGCGATGGCATGTTGAACTCGCTGTTGTCGTTGGCTGACGTTATGGCAACCGGCTATCATGCTGCCCGGGTTGCCAACGTCAAAGCTGGTGACACAGTTGTCGTTGTCGGTGACGGTGCCGTTGGTCTGTGTGGCGTGATTGCTTCTCAAATGCGTGGTGCCAGCCGGATCATCGCAATGAGCCGCCATGAAGATCGTCAAAAATTGGCTACTGAATTTGGTGCAACTGATATTGTCCCTGAACGAGGCGACGAAGCAGTTGCCAAAGTCATGGCATTAACCAACGGTGCCGGCGCGGATGCCGTACTGGAATGTGTTGGCTCTGAGCTTTCAACGGAAACTGCCATGAAGGTTGCCCGTCCAGGTGCAATCGTTGGCCGAGTTGGTCTGCCGCATACCAAGAAGACTGACCTCAGCAGCTCGTTCTATGGCAACCTTGGCATTGCCGGAGGTCCAGCTTCAGTAACCACCTACGATAAATCAGTCCTGTTGAAGGCTGTCTTAGACGGTGACATTCACCCAGGCAAAGTCTTCACCAAGCGCTTCAATCTGGATGAAATTGACGATGCTTATCAAGCAATGGCTAAACGTGAGGCTATTAAGTCGTTGGTTGTTGTTCAAGATTAATAAGAGTGTGAAAGAGGACGTTTAGCAACTAAATTTTAAGCCCCTCCAGACGGAAACCGAGTCAGGTTTTCGGGTGGAGGGGCTTAAAATTTGGTTGCTGTCCTCTTTCACACGTTTAATCAAAATAACAGTGAAACGCACGGAAACCGAGTCAGGTTTTCGGCTGGTGGCGCTTAAATTTCAATTGCTGTCCTCTTTCAAACATTTCAACTAGATATCAATAGAACCCAAGAGAGGCCGGGACACAACTAACAATCAGTTGTGTCCCGGCCTCTAGTCTTTTGGCTGATTATTCTCTTTCCCGTTTCTTACCAAATCCAAGCCAACCAAACATTGCCAATAAGATCATGCCAATGATTGAAACCGCTTGGCCAGTTTCGGTATCACCAGTTTGTGGTAAGACTGCTTGTCGGCCTTCGTTAGTTCCTTTCTCTGTAGCTGCTTGGCCAACAGCTTGGGTTGTTGCTTGCTTAGCTTGGCCGGCTTGAGCATCGTTAGCAACCACTTTGCCAGGATCATTGACCTTCAATTGTTCTTTGCTATTTTGAGGGTCTTTTGCGGTTTGCTTCTTCGATGCTTCAGGTGCCTTTTCGCCAGTCTTGATCATTCCTGGTTCCTGAGACTCGGTCGGGTCTTCATGAACGACATTCTCCTGCGGTGTCGGATTTGTCTCATTCGGCGTACCAGGTGTATTCGGTGTTGGCGTCGGAGTTCCCGGAGTTGGAGTGCTTGGTGTCGGTGTGACTGGCTTATTAGGATCCACGTTGCCACCAGGCGTTACCGGATCCTCAGCCTTTTTCGGTGCCACTGGGGCAACCGGTTCTTGTGGCTGGTCAAGGTTTGGCTGGTAGTCGGCCACGACTGTCGTTCCAGCTTCCGGTGTCGTTGGACCGGTCACATCGACCACTTTGGTTCCGTTATTTTCGACTGGTGCCACCGGTGCAACTGGCTGTTCCGCATTATTGGTTGGGCGGGTTTCATCCAAAATTGGTTGGGCTGGTTCCTTGGCCTTTTCATCAACGTTGACGACTTTAATTGCGGCCAACAATGGTTCCGTATAGCCCATTTGATTAACCCCGACAACATATGAGTTGTAAGCCACTTCATCTTTGAGTTTGTCGTTTAACTCGCCAACCCCAACCTGTTTGCCGGCTTCAGCATATTTGGAGATAAAGGTTGATTTGTCTGGAACTGCCAAGTTAAAGGTAATCCCTTCTGCCGGACGGCCATTGATGGTTTGCCCTGAAGTGCCGGGAAGCATGATTCTAAAGGCGGTGATCTTCGACCAGTCAGTCACTGAATTTTCCAGCTGCCAAGTCACTGCGCTCAGATCCTTCAACACGTTTGCCTGGTCCTCAGTGGTGTAGTAAACGTTGACTTTCCCTGTCCAATCGGCCGGCAGAACAACCGGACCAGTCAAACCAGCCGTATAGGTTGAAGTTCTCACATCAGATGTTGAGACACCTTCAATTGAACCGGCTTGCGGTAAGAAATCAAGTAAGTCAAGCTGTGACAGACTCTCATCCGTATTGTCGGTAAAGGTAATCTTGACGGTCGCCTGCTTACCGGTTTCAACTGCAACGGCGTGGTGATAATCATCTTTGTCGCTTTGGCTGACCAATTGATTGCTCTGCAGTTTGGAATCTTTCTCCAAAATGTAGTAGTTACCTGATGTAATCAAAGGTGTCTTGGTATCAATCAAACCGGTGGTTGAGCCATCCGCAATCTTCTGGCTAGTTGCTAAAGTGGCGTTACTAATCGCTGGGACTGAGACAATATAATTCTCAGTATCGGGACCAACATTAATGAAGTTCTGGAAAACCATATCTTTTGGCGCACTCTTATCAATGTTGACAATCACCCGAGTCGCGCCGTTCTTTCCCGGTGTTAAGTTGGAAATGTCCGTCCAGACAATCTTAAGCACCTGTTGACCAGAGCCTTTAAAGTTATCAATAACTGAGTATTGGTTCCCATACGGAATGACGCCGGATTGTTTTGAGGCAGCCGCGTCGAACGTGACACCCTTTGGCAGAACCGTGTAAGTTTCAAATGGTGTGTCTCTGGCAACCAGGTTACCGAGTGAACTCTTGTCCAGCACAAACCCAAGGGTCAATTGATGAGCACCAGTCTCAAGAACTGAGCCCGTGGCCTTGCCGTCAAGGAAAATTGCAGAAGTGACGTAACGACTGGCATTTTTATTTGGCGCCGCAATTTCGATTGTCGACGGTTTGAGGAATTGCCAGACAACTCCTGGCCAACCTGATCCTTCATCGATGGAGGCTTGCTGTTCGGCCTCGTCCTTTGCCAGCCAACGCCATAAGCCTTCAGGGGCATTGGCATCCGACACCCAATCCTGCAAACTCACATAGGTTCTGGCATTCGACCAACTGACCTTAGGGGTCATCTGATGCACGATCGTTCCAGGCGTTGCGCCTGATTTGACAGTGGTTTTGAAGTAGACGCCGCCATAAGTGCCATGCGGTGCCCAGGATCCAGCAGGTAACCCACCATCTTCGGGAGATTTCAACAGATCCCGTTTCAAAATCGTTCTTTGAGCACCGTTCTTATCGGTAATGGTGATTGTATCATTCTTATAAGCCTTGTACGGGTAATCCGGATATTGGTAGATACTTTCCCGACTAATGGTATCCGGATTCTTTGGAATGTCACCCATGCCCTTCTTATGCATATAGAGATACAATTCGACCACATTCTTTGTCGGATCAAGTCCGGCTGCCAATAATTGTTGGCGATTGATATAGATGTACCCGACAGAGCCATCGTTGCCGCCAGTCGCAAAGATTGGGTTACCATCTTTATCCTTTTCGACATCTGAGGTGATGGTTGGCAGATTATCAAATAAAGTGTGGTACTGGTTCTGTCCCTCACCCTCATATTTCACAGCCAGTGACAAGTATGGATTTTCCTTGAAGTACGTCCATTCGCCGACCGCCCCAGATGGTGTCTTGGAATCCTTGATACTATTTGAAGGCAGGTAGACAAAGTTGTGGATGATAACCGTCTCTAAATCCTCACGCGGATCGATCGACTGGTGGAGTGCATAATAGTTAAAGTCACGCAGCCGTTCGTTTTGGGGAACTTCCGGATCTACATCATTAAATAGAAATAGCGGCAGCAAAGCATCATAGAATTCCAAGACAGCGTTCGCGTCGGAATAAACTTGTGGGTCCGGATTGAGCAAATCCTTATCCGCCAATGCGCCAAAACCGTCTTTTGAGCCGTAGTGAACCATCGGTTTCCAACTCCCACCAGTCACGTTCCAAGTGGTTGGATCATGCGGCAGTACCATGGTAGCCGCGATCTTGTTCATTAACTGATTGATTGGCTGGGCACCTTGGAAAGTGAAGCCGACTCCGACATCAGTCTTAAGCCACTGGAAGTTGGCGGCGTCTTTGTTGACCTTGGCGATCACTTGGAATTTCAGCGTTTGGTCCTTAGCAATTTGATCCGCCACGTCACCGGCCTTAATTGTCCATTTAAGAACGGTTGCCGGAGACCCATCTTTCAGTTCGCCGGTGGAAATTTCGGGAGCTGTGTCAATCAAGCCGTTTTCAGCGGTTCCTTTTGTCATGCCAACATAGGTCTGCTCGCCAGCCAGATAATAATAAACGTTCACATCACTACCTGGTTCCAGTAGTGCATTCTTCGGTTGGGCAGTTGGGATCGTCACACTGAAGTCCCAAATGGCCTGATCTTCTTGAGCCGGATTCTTGTATTCATTACCATAGGAATCTGTGTAGACGTTAGCCGGGGTGTTGGTCACCATTGCCGAATACGCCATGGCCATCGTCTGTGAGGCACTCAGGGTGACAGGCGTTGAGATTTCGTCGGCCTTAAATGAGATGCCCATCGTGACCGTTTGGCCATTGATCACGGTGTCCTTTTCGGTGCCATAGACATAGTGAAGGTCTTGGGCGACGCCACTTTCCAATGTATCCCAGTGGTAGGTCAGCGTTTTAGTGGCGGCGTCATAAGTGGGTGTCACACCCGCAATTGCGTATTGACTGAGATCAGTGGCGTCAAATGAGAGCCCTTTGTCGGCTGGCAGGTTAACCACCATTTCAGCATTGGTATAAATGGTCCGAATCCCATTGGCATCAAAATGCAGATCAAATACGCCGTTATCGCCGACATCAACTATTTTAGCAGTCGGTGTAACCTGGAGGCCGGGTAGGATCGGATTAGCAGTCTTTTCCGGCGCACTTTCCGCTACCGCTTTCTCGAATGCCATTGCCTTGGCGTAAGCCTCATCCCAGACTTTCATTTCTTCTTGGTAACTCTTCAATTCAATCAGATACTGGTCATTTAACTCAGCCAAACGGGTGGTTAAGGTATCATAAGCCCCCTGGGCAACACTATACCTCTCGGCCAGTTTGTCGTGAACGCCTTTAACGGCATCGAAATCAGCTTTCAATTGATTGTAAGCATCGGTCTTGGCGATAAAATCAATCCCGGCATCGGTAAATTGTTTTTCCAGGTTTGCAAAGGTGGTGTGAGCTTGTTGATACTGCTGATTGATTTTTTGATATTCAGCGTCGATTGCTTTGAATTGATCGGCAGTTGCCTTTTGTTTTTGATCAGCATCCTTGAATTGCGGCTGCAGGTCGTCGATTTGCTTTTGAGCGGCGTCATATTGGGTCTTAACTGTCTGGTATTCAGCTTCGGTCTTTTCATAATCTGCTTTGGTTTGCAGATAATGGTCCTGGATCGCCTTAAACTGAGCATCGGTCGAAGTCCCCTGCCCTTTCTCATACTGAGCTCGGGCAGCTTCATACGCACTTCTGGCTGTTTCATATTTGGCGAGGGCACTGTCGTACGTCGTCTTTTGAGCCGTATGGGTGGTGACCGCAGCTTCCACCTTATCCTTGGCAGCTTGGTAGTCAGCGGCTGCTTTGTCATTCAATGCCTTGGTCTGATCGTAGTCCTGTTTCTTTTGATCGTAAGCTGTTTTGGCAGCTTCATATTCGGCCTTCGCCTTCTCATAGGCCGCCTTTTCGCTGGAATACTGGGTTTGATTATCCTGATATTTTTCAAGCGCCTGGTTATATTCGGCCAGTTTGTCCTTATACACGGTTAATTGTTGATCATAAGCATTCTTGGCCTGATCCAGCTGGTTGGTAATGATTTCGTAAAGCTTTTTACTGGCGTTATACACGTTGACCGCTTGATCATATGACAAATCTTCGGCAATGGTTGGCTCCGTAGTTGCCTGAGCTGGCGCCGGTGTGGCTTCGGTTGCCTTAGATTCCGGTGCCTGAGTTTCTCCTGCCTTGGTGTCAGCTGCCTTGGTTTCTGTTTCCTTGGTTCCGGTTTCCTTAGTTTCTGCTGCTTTATCAACGGTGGTATTGTTGGATGTTGATGGCTTGGCAGCTGGCTGGTTAGTGTCAGTCTCAGCTGCTTTTGCCGGCTGGGCTGCTTGAGGTGTCGCTGTTGCCTGAGCAGGCTGTTGGGCTGCCTGTGATCTACCTGGGTTGGCAGCTTCCGTCTGACCGGAATTGACCGGTTGTGACTGTGGCTCAGTTGTTGACTCGGATTGGGACTTGGGAGTCTGCGCAGTCGTTGACTGTTGGGTCTCAGCTGCTGGCGCCGGTTGAGCAGTTTGTGATGCTGGCGTCGCTGTTTGGTCTGCAGTCGCTGTTTGGTCTGCAGTCTCCGTAGTTGCCGTAGCCGGTTGGGCTGCTGGTTTCTGTGCGGTAGCTGGTGCAGTTGTTGCTGTCGGTGCACTCTCACTCGCAGTTGCCGTAGCCGGTTCGGGAGCTGCATTTGCACTACCAGCCGAATTTCCTTGGGTGGTCGGCGTTGTGTCTGCAGATGCGTCGGTGACCGTACTTAACTGACTGCCAACGCCAAAGGCAGCAACTGTTAAGCCGGCAATCATCCATCGCTTGCCAGCTTTATACATCTTATAATGTTTAGCAGTAACATCCTCCTGATTAATAATTCCCCTGTTTGATGATTTCATTGTTTTTTCCTCCAAAAATGACAGTAAAGTTGTCTGCTTCCCCTTAGCAATATTGACATCATTTCTTTTACAATGTAATTATATCAGGCGTATAAAGATAAGTCATAAGTAATGACCTAATCCCGATATGACAAGTTTTCATCATATTTTTCCATTACTAGTCCATTATCGTAATACGTAAAAAAAGAACGGTTATGATAATCATAACCGTTCTGATATTAAAGTACGTTAATTAATTCCTAATTTTTTCAGCAGTCAATCCCATTGCATTCAAGGCCACGATAATGGTTGACATTGCCATTACAGCAGCCCCAACGGCTGGGTCCAAAATGATGCCGGCAAACGCTAAGATACCAGCTGCCAGTGGGATGGCAATAATGTTGTAGCCGGCTCCCCACCAGAGGTTCTGAACCATTTTTCGGTTGGTAATCTTTGCTAAATCAAGGAAGTGAAGAATGTCACTGGGTTCTGATTTAACCAGGATAACGTCGGCCGAATCAATCGCAACATCGGTCCCGGCACCAATTGCCACGCCAATATTGGCTTCCGCCAGACTTGGCGCATCGTTAACACCATCACCGACCATAATGACGTGGTTGCCCTTTGCCTGGTACTCAGAGACAATCTTTTGCTTGTCATTGGGCAGCAATCCAGCATGAAATTCGTCCAAACCAAGCAGTCCGGCAACGTGTTCGGCTGCTTTTTGATTATCACCGGTTAACATCACTGGCGTAATGCCACGTTGTTTCAATCCGGCAATCAGCTCTTTGGCCCCGCTCTTAATCGTATCTCCTTCGGCAACCATCCCCAAAACTTGTTGGCCTTGAAGCAGGAAACTAACCGAGTTGCCTTTGGCTGCCCATTGATCGGCAGTCGCGTTATCAAATGAAATCCCGTTTTTTGTCAGATAGTTACCGTTGACGATCGTATAATTCTGGCCGTCAATCTCGCCTGAAATGCCGACACCAGGGATGTTTTGCGAATTGTTAGCAGCCTGAACCTTGATGCCCTTTTCTTCGGCAGCAGCAATAATAGCCTGTGCCAGCGGATGGGTAGAGTTGCTTTCAAGGGCTGCCAATTTACTTAACAGTGATTGTTCATCAGTATCCGCAGCTGGTACCAGGGCGTTGACAGTAAATTTACCTTCCGTCAGCGTTCCCGTCTTATCCAACAGCACATGACTGACGTGTTGACTGGCTTCAATGGCTTGACGATTCCGTACCAGCAAACCATTTTGCGCACCAATCGACGTTGAACGGGCGACAACCAATGGAATCGCCACTCCCAAGGCATGTGGACAAGCGATCACAAAGACTGTGACCATTCGGGTCAAGCCGGTCGATAGTCCTTGGGGTAACCAGGCAAAGAATGCGATGATTCCCACTGATAAGGCGGCATAGAAGAGATACTTGGCAACCAAATCAGCCCGATCCTCAGCCTTTGATTTCGACTGTTGGGCCTCCTGAACCATTTTCATCACTTGTGACAAATAGCCGGATTCACCGGTCCCGGTGATTTCAACTGTCAACGTTCCGTTATTGTTGGTGGCACCACCAATGACTTTATCGCCAACATTCTTGTTAACAGCGGCAGATTCACCAGTCACCAAGGCTTCATTAACGGTTGATTGACCATTGGTAATGGTGCCGTCAGCAGGAATACTTTCACCTGAGCGAACTTGAAATGATTGGCCGACTTGCAGATCTGATACTTGAACATCTTTGGTTTCCCCATTTTCAGTTACCAAATGAGCGGTCTTCGGCAATAGAGCCGCCATTTTCTCAACGGCATCGCCAGCACCCATGACCGCGTTCATTTCCAACCAATGACCCAACAGCATAATTAGAATCAAGGTTGCCAGCTCAAACGAGAAGTCCATCACATGAGTGGCAGTGTGCATCAAGTTATTGGCAATGAATGCATAAATACTGTAAAAATATGAAACTGAAATACCTAACGTAATCAAAGTCATCATTGCCGGTGCCTTACTCTTAACTTCAGCCCAGGCGCCCTTCAGAAATGGTGAGCCGCCGTAAAAATATAGTGCCGTATCAAATAAAAGAATCGCAATTCCTTCAATGAGTGGGGCGTGGAAGTTCAACACAGCGACGTCCAACCCCATGATGGGTGCTAATAGCAATACGGGGATCGCCAAGACCACTGAGACCCAAAACTTTTGTTTCAGGTTACCCATGTGCATCATTTGACCGCCATGCATCATCATGTCGCCGCCCATATCCATGCCGGACATGTCCATATCGCCATGATCCATCTGCATTTTTGAATGATCCATGCTGGTCATATCATGGTCCATATTCATCTTAGAATGATCCATGTTTCCCATATCATGGTCCATATTCATCTTAGAATGATCCATGTTTCCCATATCATGGTCCATATTCATCTTAGAATGATCCATGTTGTCCATATCATGGTCCATATTCATATCATCTTTATTATTTGCCATTTTAACGATCCTCCCCACATGTCATTTTCCCCGGCAGACAGTTGCATTGAACCATTTCCGGAGCATCCTTGGCTTTCTCAGCCAATATCTGCTGCAATTCTGCAATGTCACTTTTTGACAATTCGCGTGTCTTGATCACTTGGGCAATTGTAGAGCCGGCTCGCATCGCGCACATATGATCAAATAAATCGTCCGCCGCAGCGGACATTGATTCCTTTTCGCCGACGACCGGTTTAAAGGTAAATGGTCGACTATCGCCGATTTGTTCAACAGCGCCCTTTTTAATCAATCGGTGCAAGAGTGTCTTAGTTGTTGAGTCAGACCAGCCCTGTAGTTCATTCATCGCGTCGATCAGCTCGCGACTGGTTGTCGACCCCATTGTCCAAATTGCCCGCATAACTTCCCATTCAGAATCGGTGATGGTAACATTTTTAGCATCTATCATTTTGATAACCTCATTTTATTTTTCTTTTAAAGTTTACATTTGTAGCTCTCAACAACTACAGTTTACATCTGTAGCCTATAAGATGCAACCATTTCTGTTCGAAAATTCCGTTTCATCCACAAAAAAGGCGACTGGGACGTGTCCCAATCACCGTTAACTCACATTAAAAATGTTTTCCCAAAATATCCAGACTGCGCCGTTGCCCATCCATTTCGGCAACATCCGGTAGATGTCCCCAAACCGTAAATCCATTGTGGATAAAGAGCTTTTGGCTCGGCAGGTTGTGGCTGAAAATGAAGGCAACCAGGGCATCCAGTCCGAGGCGTTCCAATTCTCCACTGACAAAGTCGATTGCCTGCTGTCCCAAGCCTTGGTGACGATAATTTGCGTCAATGTAAATACTAATCTCAGCAGTCTTCTGGTATGCTGGTCGGCCATAAAATGATTCCAAGCCAACCCACCCGGCTATTTGATCGTCAACCTTCATGACCCACAACGGTCGGGTTTCATGATTGAACTCAGCAAACCAGTTCTCACGAGAGGCAACCGAAACCGGCTCTAAATCGGCGGTAGCAAGGCGACTGGGAATAATCTCATTATAGATTTCAACAATTCGTGGCAATTCATCGTGCGTTGCATATTCAAATCTGACTGACATTCCATGACCTCATTTTTTGTATTATCCATCTATTTTACGTCAGGCAATCCCGAGGCGCAATATCACGCCAACGTGTCATAAATGACCAAAAAGAGGTGGGGATATTACTCGTTATTGAAGCTTTCATTGCAGATACGATTACCACTTTGATATTGATCAAACTTGCGTCGGCCATTCAACAAAGAAACGCAGTCATTCCAAAGTCCGGAATAACTGCGTTTCTTCGTTAAATGCTGGGATCAAATCGCGTTAGTCCCAATCTCTTTTTGACTTATTTCATACTGGCAGCCATCCGAATTGCGACGGCGGGATCGGTTGCCTGCAGTCGATAGACTACACTACCAGCCTGCCAAGTAATCACTTGAGCTGAACCGCCAACGTTGAATTTGACGACTCCTTGAGTATCCGGTGCCGGTAATGAGTAGCTCTCAAACATATTGACACTTGAAAGCGCTAATTTCTTCGGCGTCGTGTTATTCACGGGACTGCCATGAACACTAATCGACCAGTTGCCCTCGTTCCAAGAAATGTACTGCTGACCGGCTCCTGATTGAGTATGACCAACAATCCCGTGGCCAAGGTCAACTTTCGGGAGCCCTTTAATTTCCGAAGCAGCCGTATAATCGACATGGCTTTGAGCTTCCGAAGCTGAAGAGTAGCTGCGTTTGGCTAAGACCGCATACGGCTTCTCAGCTTTCAAACTACTGTCATTGAGTGCAAGTGCATCATTACCAATGCTGTAGTATATGGTACTGTTACTAGAATTCCCATTATATCTGATATGAACGTTCTTGGATGAATCGCTCAGTCCCGAATTTTGTGGCAATAACGTATCTGACAACTTACTTGACAGATCCTTAGTTAGCGATGAGAAATCGTACGATTGACCGTCCGATTGAGCGTTGCTGTCAGAAGAAGCTGTTGAGGCACTTTGTCCGCTGGTGGTATCAGAGCTGGTGGTCGAACTGCTTGAGTTCTGCATATCGGTCTTTGATTCATTATTAGAACTTTGTTTACCGGAATTGCCATTACTGCAGCCCACAAGAACCAGACTCAGTAATAACACTCCACCTAATTTATAGAGCTTCATCGTTTCCCTCCAAATTGTTTGCGTGAATTATTGTACGTAATTCTTATTGGCAGTTAAGTAGCGGCCGTCGGCGGTTTCAAAATAGTATGAACCACTGTCTCGTTTGTGAATTGCCGTCACGTTAACTTTGGTTCCCGGCTGAACTTTAACAACCCGGTTGGCTTTCTTAAAGCTGGTTGAATCATACAGGTACAGTTTTTGAGTGGTCGTGACGCTGCTGACAACGTCGGTGAAATAAGTTGGTTGCGCAGTATCAGCTGATTGAGCTCCGCCGATCCACCAAGTAATTGGCTTGCTGGAATTCAGGATTGTGCTGGCGTCAACTGATTCTTTCAATGCGGGAACGTACTTCTTATTAGTGTACTGCCACAAATCGGTTTGAATGGTTGGCCGTGAAGAATAATTGGCAATCCATTGGGCATCAAAATTCTTTCTGGCAGTATTGGCATGAGCCGTCGCAAAGGACTGGTAGGAATAAAAGATTAATTTCTTACCGGTTAATGAACGCATTTGATCGTACCAGGCCTTAACAGCAGCATTGCTTGAACCTGAAGTCACGTCATTTTCTTCGTAGTCCAAAACGTAGAATTTAGCGTTCTTGTTGGAATTTTGGTAGAAGACGTTGGCCTCATTACGGGCACTGGCCGCACTGGTGAAGGTAGCGTAATCATATTCACCAAATGGAATGCCATATTGGACGTATAAATTGGTGTTATTGGTTGCGTACTTGTCTTGATAGTTAGCGCCATATTGCCGGCGGTTAATAATGAAGGAAACCTGACTCTTCAAGTTTGAAACTTTCGAAGCCGTTAATTTCCCCTGCCACTCTGAAATATCTGGAATGACAGTTGTGGCAGCCGATGCCTTAACTGCCCCAAAAATCGAAACCGATAAGATAACGGTCAAAATCGATAGGATGATCGCCCGTCCCTTTTTCCTCAATGAACTCATTTAAAACCACTCCGCATTTATTTATTTGCTTACGCTAAATTCAATTAGCTAAACAGTTGTCGTCAATTTCTCTACCAACATATGACAGAATGGGTTTGAGCACAAGAAGGCCAGCAGTAAGCAAAAAGAATATTACAGAGCTGAGTCGCGCCATGAAGCCTCAGCGATTACTTCTTTTCAAGAATGTTATAAATGTGTAACATAACTGAAAAAATATCACTCCGACAACCGTCAATGAATAAATCGGAATGCGTAGCCGAATCGGCATCAGCCGATAACAAAAGGGTTCCATCAGCTCGATGGAACCCTCAAGATAATTGAAAACTTATTTAACAGCTCGTGAAACTGCCGCATTAACGTCAGCTTTTTCGGCTTGAACCAGTTGAACCCGACTATCGATGACACTAATATCCATCTTGATTTCGCGAGTCAAACCAGGTGTTGGGATCTTTGGTTCAAAGAATTCTTTGAATTCAGCCAACCGTTGCGGTGTGTGGAAGATACCTGAAATAACGGTAATGTAGGTGGCAAATTCCATATCCCCACCAACCGTATCTTCGAGCCACTGCCAGTCTTTTCGAATCCAGTCCCATGCGGCTTGTTGACCGTCATCATTGGCGAGGACCCCGCGGAACCAAGCCCGCAAGTCTTGCGGTTTGATGGTGTCGGCATTCTCAAATTGACCAACCAACTTGGCAATCAAATCCGGGTCAGTGGTACTCGTCAAAGCAGCGCAAATGTCTTGCTTGTAACTGGCATCGGCAGTTTGCCGGTAAGCAGCCAATAATTTGTCAAATAAGGCTTGACTGCCAAAGTTCTTAACCTCATTTCGAAGGACAAACACCCGGATATCAGCAGATAAGCCTGCCAGATTGCCCTCGTTTTGTTTAAACAATGTATGAGCAGCAGCCATGGCATCAGCGTTTTCAGCATACAATGAAGCACTTAAAATATAAGGTCGCGTCAGTTGATCATCATTTGACTCATCAGCCTTGGGGGCAAAGCCCAATCGGTCAAGTTGGGCAGCACTCAGTCGATCGAAGAATTGCTTGAGTGCTTTTTCTTCATTAGATTTAGGAGTCACAAATTTCTTCAAATTGTTGGCAACCCGATACATTGCCGCATTGACAATGTTGGAATGGCTGTCCGCAAATTTTGGCAGCAACGGCACAATATTAGCATAGGAATTTTGACGACCATCAGCTAACAAACGGAGGTCTTGGAGAATCTGGAGCTGAGAAATTGCGTCCAGATCACCCACATGATCAAGAATATCTGCCATTAAGGTTTCATCATATTGAATAATGAAATGTGAATTGTTCCCAACGTTCAAGAAGAATGGTTTGCCGTTTTCTTGACGCAACTGCTGATAATCACCGACTGTGAATGTTTTATCAGCCATGATTTCAGGCACGGCGTCGTAATTGCTGTTAAGCGGAATCTGCCACTTGCGGTCGACATCCTTGCCGGCACCGATAAAGAATTGTTGTTGTGACAAGATCAACTGGCCGTTTTGGACTTTGGCCGTCACAACTGGATATCCAGGCTGCTCCAGCCACGAGTTCATGATGGCACCAACGTTCATGCCGGACGCGTCGCCCAAAGCCGACCATAAATCGGCACCGGTAGCGTTATGGAACTTGTGGGCGGCAAAATAATTCTTCAAGCCTTCCCGCAAGGCCTTGTCGCCAACCAAAGCTCGGGCCATTACTAACATTCTGGCACCCTTGGCATACACGATTGCCGAGTCAAAAATTGAATCGATCTCGGCCGGGTTTTCAACTTGGACGTGAACCGACTGAACACCATCGGTAGCGTCTCGTTGGAGGGCAGCCGGGGCCTCAGAAGTTTGGAAGACCTCCCAAATATGCCAATCAGGCTCGATCGCATCGATTGCAACATATTCCATCATGTTGGCAAAACTTTCGTTCAACCACAGATCATCCCACCACTTCATCGTCACCAGATCACCAAACCACTGATGGGCCAATTCGTGGGCAATTACGGTGGCAACCAGCTGTTTCATTTCAAATGAGGTGTTCTTGGGATCCAAGAGCAGGTAGGCTTCACGATACGTTACCAAGCCCCAGTTCTCCATGGCACCGGCAGAGAAGTCTGGAAGAGCCAGCTGCCATGAGTGTGGCAATGGGTACGGTGTCTGGTAAAAGTCTTCATAAAACTCAATTGACCGTTTGGCGATATCCAAGGCAAAATCAAGCTCATCGGCCTTGTGCGCCTTGGTAGCAAACACACCAACTTTAACACCGCTCTTGGTGGTCGTTTCCTTTTTCTGCATCTCACCAAATCCAAAGGCGATCAGATAAGTCGACATCCTCATGGTCGTATCAAAATAGTGAACACCATTTTCTGTGCGGACTTCCGGCATATTGCTGATGATCGTCTCGCCGGCATGCTCGTCAAACTTAATGGCTAAATCAAAGGTGGCTTTGGCTTCGGGTTCATCGACACATGGAAAGGCCTGCCGGGCAGCGGTGGTCTCAAACTGGGTTCCGATCAGCTGCTTCTTAACGCCGTCAACTTCATAATAAGATGGATAAATGCCCATCATCGTGTCAGTCAATTTGGCACTAAATTGAATCGCTAAGGTCACCACACCGGTTGTCGGCAAATCAATATTGATTGCTTCCTGATCGTCGTCCTTGCTAAATGAAACGGCCTTGCCGTCAGCTTGGACCGATTCAATATTGAGAAACTTTTGGTGAATCGAAATTGCTGTCGTCTTCGCATCACCTGTAATCGTGGAAGTCCCCGAGAACTGCTTCGTGTCCCGATTGATGTCCAGATAGATATTGTAATGACTTGGTTGAAATTTTTCGTAGAAATGGGTTAATTGTTCTGCCATGAGTTGCCTCCTTGAAAATTTGTTAATTATATTATACGACTCTGGCAACGCTTATGCGGCTCGAATGGCAAAACATTGATTTTTAGCTGAACATCCGCGTGACCAGTCGATCTTGAATCCGATCGGGAATCAATTTCAACAATTTGGCCGTCACTTGTTCTTGAAATCTTATCTGATAGCGTAACTTCGGTTTGCGCGTCATGGCCGCTTTGACAATCACTGCTGCCACATCGTTGGTAGTTGCCCGACTGTCCTTTAATGTCTTCGCTAAACGCTCGGCCACCCGTCGGTATGGAGAATGGATTGGAGTAGCCGCCAACAGTTTACCAACGGCAATTTTTTGCCAGCCGGTTGCTGTATTGCCTGGTTCAACCACAACCACATCCACTCCAAAAGGTTTAACTTCCAACCGCAAAATATCCGACATGGTTTCCAATGCGTGTTTGGAAATATGATACCAGCCGCCCAGTTGGGTATACATCAAACCCGCCAGAGAAGAAATATTAATAATTCGACCAGACTTTTGGGTTCTCATCGTCGGTAAGACCAATTGAATTAGTCGAACCAACCCGAATAAATTGACGTCCATTTGGTGTTTGGCTTCCTCGATTGTCACTTCTTCCAGCGCGCCAAATGAACCGTAGCCTGCAGAATTAACCAACAGATCAACTCTGCCATATGAATCCAAGACAAAGGCCACAAAGGCTTTTAAGCTTGACTCTTTGGTGACATCCAATTCATGAACCTTTCCGCCGAGTTCAGTCAGCACCTTCATTTGTTCAACGTGTCGCGCACCGCCAACCACGTAATAACCCTGCTTCAAAAGCAGTTTGGCAGCAGCCAGGCCAATCCCGGACGACGCGCCCGTCACAATCGCAACTTTTTTCATCAAAAAGACCTCCGTTTCATAAACGATAGTTCTATCGTTAATACTTACTGTGTATAATAGCGATAGTCTTATCGTTTGTCAAGGTTGCAATGCCAGCACTTTCCAATATAATGAAGATATGAAAATTAAAACGACAGAACAATATAATCGGATTATTCAGGGTGCGACTGCCATTTTACTGACAGAGGGGTTGGCCGCCTTTTCGACCACCAAAGTCGCCAAACACATTCAAATGGCACAGTCGAATATCTATGTGTACTTTAAAAATAAAGATGATTTGCTGGTGTCGGTCTTTCGGTACCACCAGAAAAAGTACATTCAATTTTTAGTCGATCGCATTGATCTCTCCCTGCCACCCACGGATGCGCTTAGGAATTTGGTTTCAACACTCGATGAATTCCATAGGACCAACAAGGAATCACTCGACGTTATTTGGTCGATTCGGCAGAGCACCACTTTACGGCAACTGATTCCAAAAGTCAGCGATGATCAAATTTTTATTGCCATTTTTCAGTGGCTGAAGGATTGGCAGCATCAAGGAACTGTCCGCCAACTACCACTCATGTATCTCACCAATTTGGTCTTTTCCGCCATTATCGATTACTTTCAGTTAATTGATAGTAAGGAAATGTCACCAAACGAGCTGGCTATCGAGGAAATTGTTCCACCCTTATCAGCATTACTCTTTGTCTGAGGGAGGCTTGTCGGATGGCTTGATTACTCGTATACTTGAATTCTGACGTGCTGGTGATTGAACAATCAGCACCAATTGATGCGAAATTCATTATTCTAGGGGGAATCGTCATCCAAAACACAAAATCTCAGCGTTGGGTCGGCCTGATCTCGGGACTGATTTTAAACGCCTTTGGCAATGCGCTGACCATTTCAGCCAACATGGGAAGTGCCGTTTGGACTGCTTCTGCTGTTAACTACAGTCACTGGTTCAATTTGAATGTTGGCATTATCCTGTTTTTTATCGGTTTTTTGAACACGGTCACCAACCAAGTCCTGCTGCGACATCCGGATTGGCCACGGTTCGTCGGGGAAATCCTCTATGTCTGCTTTTTTAGTTATTTCGTGAATATCTTTGCCCAACTTTTTGACCAAATTGGGATCGGCCAGTTACCAATTGTGATTCGGGGCATCCTATCATGTTTGGGGATTATCTTCTTCTGTACGGCCATCTCACTGTATCAGCGGGCAAATATTCTCATGCATCCAAATGATGATACCACCAATATTTTGCGGTTTATGTATTTGAAAAAAAGTGCCGTGGCTGCCCAGCTGGTCGATTTTGTTCCACCAATTATCGCGATGGTGATTTCCTTTGCGGTGACCCACAATTTGTATGCCGTCAACGTCGGAACGATCTTTTCGATTCTTTTCAATGGCTTGATTATTCAAACCGCCGATCACTGGGTTTGGCCGACTTTGAAGCATAATTTTAAAACTTTGGGGAATGATTAGTACCGTCACCAATGTTCTACCCCTTCAATTGAATGGTCGATACAGACAAATGAAATCATAAATTGTCGGTAAATCCAGTTGCATCTTCCCTTCAATATGGTAAATTAAACGTAAATAAGTCAGACTTAATCGCTATGCAGAAAGGAGTTTGGACAATGATCTTTATGTTACTCATGCTTTTTTTAGTGGGGTATTTGGTTCTAAATGTCAGTTGGCTGTTCATTAAGGCCTCGGCTTGGCTGATAATACTGGCAATTGGGTTTCTGATCTTGTCCAAACTGCTGGTAGTTGGCCTGATAGTCGCTGCCGTTTATGGCGTTTATCTGCTTTATCAGCACTCACAAGTTCAGCCATACAAGAATCGCCACTAATCCAATTATCTTGAAAATGTTTTACATAAAGAGAAATAAAATCATTCAATTGATCTTATTTCTCTTTATTTTTAGATAATTTTACGATTTTCTAAACTTTGTAACCGTTTTGATAGAAAATTTCTTTCATAAGGTATAGTATTACATTATTACTTAAAATTGAGGAGAGTTTTGATTATGAATTTACTTATTGCGTTACTTCCCGCCCTTGGTTGGGGGTTAATGCCACTGATAACCGGAAAAGTCGGCGGATCCCCCGCCAACCAAATCTTTGGAATTGGTGCCGGGACGACCATCATCGGATTAATTGTCTTCTTGGTGACCCGACCGGCCGTCAACATGACTGCGTTTCTTTTTGCAATCGTTTGCGGTGCTTTGTGGACGATTGGTCAAATCGGCCAATTTATATCCTTCAAACGAATCGGCGTGTCTAACACCTACCCATTATCCACGGTGTTTCAATTAGTTGGTAACTCGATTCTTGGCGTATTGATCTTTGGTGACTGGCAGGGAACTCAATCCAAAATCATTGGTTTTATCGCCTTGATTATTGTGATTGCCGGAGCGTTGTTAACGTCTGTCAGTGACGAAAAAGGCGGCAAAATCACCTTTAAGGACGCCACGTTCTTACTTTGCACCACCGTTGGTTACTGGATCTATTCGTCATTCCCTAACATTCCAATCATTAAGGCACAAAGCGGCACTTCCGTTTTCCTGCCAGAAATGATGGGCATTTTAATTGGTGCCGTTATTTTCGGTTTGTTCACCGACCGTCAATCATTTAAACAAAAAGAACAATACCTCAACATCATCGCCGGATTACTTTGGGGAGTCGCTGCGCTTTCCTACATTTACTCTGCTCAGGCAAACGGAAACACCTCCGCATTCATCTGGACGCAATTAAGTGTCATCATTGCCACTTTTGGCGGAATTACAATTCTTCACGAACACAAGAGTCGCCGGGAAATGATCTTTACCATTGCGGGTATCCTGTTGATTGTTGTTGGTAGTGTTGCCACCTCATTTGCATAATTAATAGATCAGTTGAAAAGGATGGCCACCAGGCATTGTGCTTGGTGGCCATCCTTTTCAATTTGGATTTAAGGTTGTCCAATCCCACTCTTCGTAAAATCATTGAGCAGACGGGCGGTGACCCGTTTAAAGAAGTCTTTCATGAACAGGCCGACGATCAAGCCCGCAATCAGCATACAGATGAGCACGAAGAAGTCGAGAACCACGGTACCAACATTGGGTCCTCCAACGGCCTCCCGAAAGCCACTGACACTGTACGAAAATGGCAAAATCGGCTGAATGATTCTCATGAACAACGGATTCAATTGAATCGGATAAATTGCCCCACTTCCGGCCAACTGAAAGGCGACCATCATCACTGCCAACGCCTTTCCTAAGTTACCAAACACCGACGCCATCGTATAAACGATTACCGAGAACGTCAGTGATGACACCACGCCGATCATCACCATTAGGAACAAACTTTCCACGTGAACCCTGAGAATAAAGACGGTCGAAAGGACAATCACCATCGTTTGAATCATCGACAAGGTGTTAAACAGCAGCATCTTGCCAATATATTCTTCACGCGGCCGCAAATTTTTGAAACGATGATATTTGGGCGCCGAGGTGTGCAGAACTGCGACCAGCATCGCACACCCTACCCAAATCGATAGGGCCATGTAAGTTGGTGCAAACGCCTCACCAAATGAACTGACCCGATAAATGTTCTCATTTTTGACGTTAAATGGTTGGGCCAGTGCGTTGCCCATCAACTTGGGATTGTTCTGGAGGATGCTGATAATGTTGGCAATATTATCGTCTGAAGTCAATTTCAACTGATTACTTGCCTGCAAAATCACGCCCTTATACTGAAGCAGCTGGTTCTCCAAGTCGCCGGTGGAGTCACTGACCAGTTGATTGCCTGAAATAATCGTATCCAACGACTTTTCGTTCAAGCTGCGAATGTCATTAACATTGTTCAAGACACCCGAAGCGTGATTGCTGGCTGACAGCAGGTTGCGTTGAATCCCGTTCAATTCTGATTTAACGTTGCGATTATAACTCGCCAGTGAATGATTCAGGCCGCTGGCAACTGAATAGGAATGACTGGCAATTCGCTGCTGCAGGCCGGTATTGGCCGTACTGCCTGAACTAAGCGCCCGCTGTAGTTGGGTGACTTGCTGAGACTGGGCATCCAGCAGATTCTTGACGTCATTGAGTTGGCTGATTAACCGACTCACCCCACTCAACCGCTGCGATTGATTAATCGTCTGCAGATAAGCAATTAATGGCGTGATCTGCCCTCTTAGTAACTTAATCTGCGACAAAATTTGACTAGCCAAACCAGTGGCCTGATTACGGCCGGCCGCAGAAGTCTGCTTGTTCAACTGATTGGTGAGGGACCGCAGTCGTGCGGCGTCAGTTTGAATCCCATTCAAGCTGGTTTGAACGTTGCCAAACGATTGGTTAACGGCCTGATTCACACTCCGAATCAACTGCTGGTTCGACGAGCCAATCGCTTGGTTAATACTGATATCCTGAGATGCTGAAATCACCGGCTTCAGTTCAGAAAAGACCATGGCCAGCCCACTGGAGGCTTCACTGATATCTCCTAAGGTATTGGTTGCCAGTTCCATACTGTCTCCAAGATTGATAATCAGGTCCTTTAAATTGAGAATCTCGGATTCATTGTCACCAGCCTTTTTACCAGCCACATTCAAATAGGTAAAAATGGTGCTGTTAACTTGGTATACGAATTGTTTTTTGATCGTGTTCAACAGCGTCTTTGAGGCGGCTTCGGTAATTTTGTAACTCATTGGACTGGCCTTGGTGTCAGCGATATAGTCGATGTGGGCCTTCTTCGGATTGGCAGTCACAATACTGCCCAAATCAGCCGAAAAGGTCTTGGGAATTTTGATTTCGGCGTAATACTTTCCAGCGCGAACTTTCTTTTGGGCAGTCTTTGAATCAACAAACCGCCAGCCGATCTGATTATTGTGTTTTAACTGGGCAATGATCTGCTTGCCCAAATTCATCTGTTTACCTTGAACCGTTGTGCCTTGATCGTTATTGACGACGGCAACCGGAATTTTTTGGACCTCGTGGGAAGTATACGGGTTCCAAATGGCTTTGACGTTGACCAACGTATAGAGACAGGGCAAAATACAAAGCGCACTAATCGTCAATAACGCTGCTTTGTACTTAAAAATTGCCTTGAGGTCCCGTTGGTAAATCAGTTTGATATTTTTAAACATTGTTCCATCCCTCAAATTTCCTTGCTACTTGTTTCTGTCGAAAAATGCATTATACTGATAATAACGCGTATGCGAATGATTAACAATGGTAACTATAGTTAACAACATTAACCTACTTTTATGAGGGAGCTATAATATTATGAAACATTCAGTTATTAAATGGATACTATCACTGACCATCTTAGGGGCGCTATTTGCTATTCAACCAACCACCGCGTCAGCGAAAACCACAGCGGCCAAGGTCACCAGCACCCAGACTTTAACCACGGCACCCTACCGTGCAGTCAGTGGTTATCTGTACAGTTCGGCCAAATTAACCAAGAAGGTCCATAACGCCGACAATTATCCTTTAACCACTTTTTACGCTTCTAAATCGGCAAATATCCAACGGGCTAACGGCAACAAGGCAGTCTATTACTATGTCCAAAATGGTAACGGTAAGGTCGCCGGCTGGATCTGGCGTGGTCATCTGGTAAGAATGATCAATGTGACTCGTCAGCGACAACAACTAAATCAGATTATCGGCTTGATTGACACATTGTCCACCAATAATAAGGACCAGCTGATTTCAATTCTCAACCTGATGAATCATCAAAGCACCCTGCCCGACTTGCTAACCCAGTTAAATAGCTGGATCGAATCAATTCAAAATGATCCAGACATTGCCAAACTCAATCAAATCTTTGAAATGATCAAATCCGATGGTCAAACACTCAATTACTTGTTTAGTGAGGGGATCAACAAACTGTATCCCAAGATCGTGGTCATTCATAACCTGAACAACCGCGTATTTGCGCTCGCCCAAGGACTGCTTGATCGAATCAATTAAAAGGACCCATTTATGCGAACAATATTAACCTTACTCAAACGTGACTTACACAATATATTTCATAGCCGGCCGGTGTGGATAACCCTGCTGGCTTTTTGTCTGATTCCGGCCATTTATGCGGTCCCCAACATCATGGTCTCTTGGGACCCGTATTCCAAGGCCAATACCAGTCGACTGCCGATCGCCGTGGTGAATGACGATGAGGGCAGCACGGTCAATGGCAAGCAGCTGAATGTCGGCAAACAAATCGTCGGCGAACTCAAACAAAACCACGCCATCAACTGGATCATGACCAATGACTGGCAGGGAAACAATGGTTTGGATGAAGGAAAGTATTACTCGCTCATTGAAATTCCCAATGACTTTTCCAGCAAGTTGGCCACACTGGTTTCCACCAATCCTGAGAAGCCCAATATTATTTATAAGTCCAACGAAAAATTAAACCCGGCCGCAACCAAAATTACCGGCCAGGCTGTCGACACGTTAACCGAGCAGGTGCGGGACAGTTTCATCAAAATCAGTACCAAAGCCGCCTTAAAAGAAATGAATGCCGCCGGAGCCAAGATTAACACCCACAAACCGGAGATTCTCCAAATTCGTTCTTCTTTGTTGGACGCCATCAACACGGTGAAGAAAACCAATGGTTACCTGGATAAGGCAAATAAGGACTCAGACAATGTGCAGCAATATCTCAAAACGGTCCAGGGAGACATCCCGAAAATTTCCCGTCAGATAACCGATCTGCAAAATGTTGTCAATCATGGTCGCAACTTAACCAAGGCCACCAAACAATCTCTCAGTTCAGCGCAAAATGATTTATCAAACGGATTAAATGACCTTCAGTCAGATAATAACCGCATCAACTCATTGGTCGATGACCTGCAGACTGGCGGACACGCTTCAAGTAAGTCGCTGTTAAACAGTGAAATTAATCAACTGAAAACACTGAATGACTCGACGCTTACCGGCATCAATAATGCCCTGCGAATCGCCGACGTGTTGAATAACCTACTGCCAAACAATCAGACGACTTCACTGATCAGAAGCCTCAGCAATGCCAAACAGCGCATCCATGATCAGCAGCGTAATTTGACCAGCCTGAAAAACGCTAACCAAGCCAATCGATCGCAAAAATCAATTAATCAACTGATTAAGCAGCTTGCAAAAACGACCGACGCTTTGGGTAATAGTCTGACTAACGCGGGATCCACGTTCACCAACACGGTCAGTCAGGCGATCGACGACCTCAACGATACCTTGGACACCCAGTTGAATGGCAATGATGAAGTGCTGTCATCCTTAAGAACCCTGTTACCACAACTAAATGCGTTAACTTCGTCTGGAAAAGCAATCAGTAAAATTTCAGTTTCCCAGGTCAACCGAATTAAACATCGCTTAAACGGCATTGAAGATAAACTGAACGACTTAAATGACCAAACCAAATTCATCAACGAAAAGAATTTGAATAAAATCATTAACTTATTGGGTGAAAATCCCAAGATTTCAAATTTGCTGGCATCCCCAATTACCTTGAAACAAAAGCAGCTGTATAACATGGGCCTCTTCGGCTACGGCATGGCACCCTTTTACACAGTCTTATCAATGTGGGTGGGCGTCTTACTCCTCACCACGATTGTCTCGTGGAAATACCTGATTCCAGAAGACAAACGGTTCCCAAAAGCCAACCGGATTCAGCAATACGTTGGTAAAGGCCTTCTGTATCTAATTCTGTCATTTACCCAAACCACCTTCATCATGCTCGGTGAACTGGTCATCATTGGACTGCGGCCACGGAGCTTGTTGGCAATGTTGGCAACCGCCTATCTGGCAACGACCGTTTTCACCATCATCATGTTCACGTTGGTCTATATGTTTGGCAATATTGGCAAAGTCTTTAGTGTCTTGATGATGATTGCTCAACTATTTGGAACCGGTGGTGTGTATCCACTTGAACTGATTCCTTCCCATTTGGCAAGCTTGGCACCGTTCCTGCCATTTACCTACGTCATCCAAGCCTTCAGAGAGGCCATTGCCGGACCGATTCCAAGCGTCTATTGGCACGCAATGCTGATCCTGGCAGCGTTTGGCGGATTCTTTCTCCTAATGGCGCCATTGCGGCGGGTGTTCGTCAAACCACTTTCGAAGATGGAAAATGGGTTTCATAAGTCTCAGTTGTAAAATTGGATCATTGGTTCAGAAAAGGCCCACAAAATCATTTGCTGATTTTGTGGGCCTTATTTCGCGAAGACTGCTAAAGGATCCGACGCATATCCAACCCCCGGGCACTGCGGATGTTTTCAATCACAATTAACGCATTCTTATCTTCACTTTCGATGATCGGTACCAATTTGGTGACCCGCCGGGGACCAGCAATCATGTACAACATGTGCTGATCGGCATCACTATAATAGCCGGTGCCATTAAAAATCGTCATTTCCTGATTTAATTCTTTGGAAATGGTCACCGCAATTTGCCGGTACTTTGGTGAAACCACCAGAACGGCCTTTTTAGCACCAATATTCGCCAAAAACTGATTAGTGAACACGGAGTAAACGTAGAGGTAGATCACCGTTAAAACGGTATTGGTGAACCCAATAATCATGATAAACGGAACCACAATGAACAGGTCGAATATCAAACTCCCGGTACCCAGTGAGATGCCAAAAAAGTAGTTGAGAATCTTACCAATAATCGTATCCCCGGCAATTGTGCCGTTGAAGCGGAAAATTAAACCAATTGAGATGCCGGTTAAGGCGCCGGCTAACAGCGTCGGCACAATTAACTCATGGGTGTGATATGTATAAAACACCGGAATCTTGAGAAAGACCGTCATCCAGGCAATCGCCCAAATTGTCAGATAAGTGGTTTTCTTTTCAAACAACTTGTAGCCAATCACAATTAACACGGCATTGATGAGGAGGTTTGACAAGTACGACGGCACCCCAAAGGCATAGTATAACAGTGCTGTGATTCCCATCGCTCCACCTTCACCAAGGTGAGAAGGCAACAGCAGATAATTATAGGTCATCGAATAGATGAACGCCCCGACTGCTACCCCAATTAATTCGGTCGATTTAATATTTAGTTTTCGCCAATAATTCCAAATTGAATTCATTTCGCACCTCAATCTTGATATGTGATTTTCATTCTACCATTAATGGGGTGCGGTTGGCAGTCCCACTTTTCATTGTTTAGGCTGAAATCATGAAAATCACAGAAAATATAAAAAGTCCAAAATCAAGATCTGATTTTGGACTTTCATAATATCAATTAATTTGTTATTCCCATTCAATCGTTGCCGGTGGCTTGCTCGTAATGTCATACACTACGCGGTTAATGCCATCAACTTCGTTTACGATCCGAGTGGAGACATTTTGCAGAACATCCCATGGGATCCGTGCAAAGTCAGCGGTCATTCCGTCAACAGAGTTCACTGCTCGGATGGCAACGGTGTAATCGTAAGTTCGACCATCACCCATGACACCAACACTCTTAAAGCCTGGTAAAACGGTGAAGTATTGCCAAATATCGCGGTCTAAACCAGCTTTAGCAATCTCATCCCGCAGGACCCAATCACTATCGCGAACAATCTTCAGCTTCTCAGGAGTCACTTCACCAAGCACACGAATGCCGAGACCTGGTCCTGGGAACGGCTGGCGCCAAACAAGCGTTTCTGGCATTCCCAGCTTTTCACCAATTGCCCGGGCTTCATCCTTGAACAACGTGTTCAAAGGTTCGATCAGCTTAAACTTCATGTCTTCTGGCAGGCCACCAACGTTATGGTGAGACTTGATTGTCTGAGCAGTATCAGTTCCACTCTCAACCACGTCAGTGTACAACGTGCCTTGAGCCAAGAAATCAATGCCATGAAGCTTGCTGGCCTCATCGTTAAACACTTGGATGAACTCGTTACCAATAATCTTGCGTTTCTTTTCAGGATCTGTGACACCCTTCAACTTGGAAAGGAAGCGGTCCTGAGCGTCCACTTTGATAATGTTCAAGCCGAATTTACCGACCAAACTATCCATGACCTGGTCAGCTTCGTTCTTGCGTAACAAGCCGTGGTCAACAAAAATACTGGTCAGTTGCTTACCAATTGCTTTGTGCAAGAGAACACCAACAACACTTGAATCAACTCCACCAGAGAGACCCAGCAGTACTTTCTTGTCGCCAACTTCTTCTCTGATATGTTGAATCTGGAGATCAATGAAATCATCCATTGACCAGTTAGCCTCTGCATGGCAGACGTTGAAAGCAAAGTTCTTCAAGATGTCGTTACCATACTTGGTATTTCTAACTTCAGCATGGAACTGAATCCCATACAAATTACGCTCAACATCCTGCATAGCAGAAATTGGGCAGTCACGACTGGTGGCAACTGTCTCAAAGCCTTCAGGAACTTCGTTAACCAAGTCCCCATGACTCATCCAGACTGGTTGCTCACGTGGGGTTCCCTTGAAGAGAACTGCATCATCAGAAGTAATCTGAATATCAGCATGACCGTACTCGGAATTGGAAGCCTTCTCGACTTCACCATTAAGGGTATATGCCATAATCTGCATGCCATAACAAATTCCCAAGATTGGAATTCCCAGCTTGAAGATGTCTGGGTCAACCTTCAAAGCGCCATCTTCGTACACACTATTTGGACCCCCGGAGAAAACAATTCCCTTGGGGTTCATGTCTTTGATCTGTTTTGCGGACAATGCGTGGGACTTAAGCTCAGAATATACGCCTAAGTCACGGATCCGTCTTGTAATCAGTTGGTTATACTGACTACCGAAATCCAGCACTAAAATCTTATCGAAGCTTGATAAGTCAACGTTTGCCAAATCATACACCCTTTCAAAGTTCTTACATAAATAATAAACGATTCACCTAGGTTTGGTCAACATTATTCTGAAAATCCAAACATTAATATTTTCTCAGGTACAATCGATCGATCAAATGATTGTCCGTCTTGTGCATTATCATATCAGCTCGCGAGCGAGTTGGCAGGATATTTGCTCGCAGGTTGGGCAGGTCGATGGTGTCCCACACTCTGCGGGCCATATCAAAGGCCTCCTCACGATCCCCTTGCGCGTAATCATAGTAATAGTTGTCGGGATCTTGGAAGGCCGTGTCCATCAAGCGGCCGAATCGTTCCAAGTACCACTTCTCAATCAAATGGACGTCAGCATCCATATAAATCGAAAAGTCAGTGAAGTCGCTGACATAAATCTGCTCGTTGCTGGGTAACTGCAACGTATTGATTCCTTCAATGATGAGCACGTCCGGGCGATCGACCAACTCAAAGCGGTTGGGAATGATGTCATAACTTTGATGCGAATACACCGGTGATTTAGTGACCGGCACTCCCGACTTGACCTCGTTCAAAAATGCGATTAACTTGCGCATGTCGTAACTCTCAGGGAACCCCTTCTTGTCATAAATGCCGCGCTGCTTCAGCTCAGCATTCGAATAGAGAAACCCATCGGTCGTAATCAACTTAATCGTCTCGCCGGTAAAATAGTTGGAAAGCAGTTCCTCAAGCACCCGGGCCGTGGTTGATTTGCCAACCGCGACACTTCCGGAGATTCCAATAATAAACGGCACGGTTCGCACCTTTTTGCGCAGGAACCGAGCCTTGGTGGTCTGCCATTGATCAAAGTTGTTTTTCTGCAGGCGAATCATGTGCACCAACGGTTTGTAGATGTCAGCGACATCCTGCAGCGAGATTTGATCATTGAAGGCCTTAATGTGCCGCAGTTCGTTGGACGTCAACGGCAAATCGACTTCATTGTCATTATTAAAATGTTTCCACTCATCTTTGGTGAATGAATAATAGTTTATTAAATCATCCATGCATTTTCTCCGCTTATTCTTTACTCAACCAAATAAGTATAACATTTTCAGACTGCCCCGAGAACCAGAGATATGTTTTCACTTGAAGTCTGCCAGCCGACATAAATTAGGTAATAAAAAATCGGACCATTTCGATCCGACTCATGCTTAATTCAATTCATATTCATCTTGAGGCACCGTCTCAAAAATTGGTGACAACGATTTGACTGCCACAACCGTCAATCGATGCATTGCCCGGGTACAAATCGTGTAGACCAGTTGGCGATCACTCTCGTCCGGGTAGCAGGCCGTCGAAGCATCCCACATAATCACACTGTCGAATTCCAACCCTTTGGCAAGGTATGAAGGCACGACAATGATGCCCTTCACCAAACGCTGATTTTCAGTTCGAATCAATGTTGACTTGACACCCAGTTCAGCGAGTTTGCCGCTTAGCTCTTGACATTCTTTCAGTGTCTTGCCAATGATGGCCGTTGTTTCATGGTCGGCCAAGTTCAACTCGGACTGCTGTTTAACCTGCTCAACTGCAGCATCGACCCCGTCCTTGACGTAAATGTGCGGCAGGTCGCCTTGACGGTTGAATGGAATGATATTCTCACCATTGGTCAACAGGTGCTTGGTAAAGTTGGTAATCTGTTCTGTTGATCGGTACGACTTGGTCAATTGAACCACGCGGGTCTTATCCTCGGGGAACATGCTGCCAAGTTCGCCCAACAATTTACGGCTGTTTTCATGGGTGAAAATCGCCTGGTTCAAATCACCCAGCAGCGTGAATCGTGCCCTTGGGAAACTGAATTTCAAGAATGCCAATTGAAAGGCTGAATAATCCTGCACCTCATCAATAAAGAGATAACGAATATCTTTATCGCCGCGTTTACCAGTCATCAAGTCATACAAGTAAATGTACGATGACGCATCAGCTAACGACAATCTGCCCTTCTTCAAACGGCCGACGGTGGCTTTGATCTCTTCGGCCCACAACTCGTTAGAAATGCCAAAATCAGCCAGATTGAGGATCTTTGGCATCTCTTTAAGCATATGAACAAACTGGTTATTGATACTCAACCAGTGGTTGCGAGAAATTTGCCGCTGGACTTTTCGAAATGACTTGATAACAATCCGTCGGGCCAGGAACTTGAATTCCTTATCGGCATTGAGAATTTCTTCTTCACCTTCGGCATGGAACTGTTGAATTTCTTCTTTAGATAGGTTTTGAACCGCATCTTCAACCCACTTTTTCCGCATTTCGACGTGAATCTTGCGGTTAAGAATCTTCATCAATTCTTCCTTGGTTGACTCCAGTCGGTTGCGGAGGTTGTAGTTCTCATTGAAACCATAATAGATTTCGGCGATTTTTTCTTTTGGAATCAGGATTTCGCCGTTAAACATCAGGTTTCTAAAGCGCATGTCTTCCTTGTTCAAATGGTTGGCGTAAGCACTGACTGCTCGGAAATAATCCAAGCTGCCTTTGACGTCAGTCAGCTTCTGGGCAGTCTTGTCCAGTTGCTCAGTGAAGCGCTCAGACAGGGTCTCAACTTGAACACTCGGCAAACGGTGTGAGCTGTACTGATAGAACGTCATCTGAACCATGTTCTGCTCGCCCAGTTCAGGGAGCACCTGGTTAATATAGTCATTAAACAGTTGGTTTGGTGAAAATAAAATAATTTGGCCGGAATGGAGATTCCCGCGGTATTGGTACAGGAGAAAGGCCACCCGCTGCAGAACGGCGGCCGTCTTTCCGGAACCAGCTGAGCCTTGGACAAACAGTAAATCAGAATCGGTATCCCGAATAATCTGGTTCTGTTCTTTTTGAATGGTGGTCACGATACTCTTCATCTTGGTGTCTGAACGATTGCTCAAGGCATCCAGAAGCATCTGGTCACCCACGACTTCTTCGGTATCAAACACCGTCTTGATCTTCGAATTTTCAATTTGGAATTGGCGCTTTAATTTGACATCAACGGTCTGTTCACCGTCGGGCGTCATGTAACTGACATTGCCGATTCCACCGTTATAGTAAATGCTAGAAATCGGTGCCCGCCAGTCATAGATCAGGTAGTGGTCAGGCCGGTCGGTAAACGATGCCATGCCAATATAGATGGTCTCGTCTCGTTTTTCGTCCCCTTCACGAAAGTCAATCCGTGCGAAATAGGGGTTCTGCTCAAGCTTGTTGAGCGTCCCAAGTTCTCGGGCGGCATGTTCCTGGCGATTTTCACGTTCAGAAAGCATTTGCTGTTGCTGCCGAATGGACATGGCAGTTTCCATCATCCCGCTGTACGTCTCAGTTTTGAGCCGAACGTCATTGTTGAAATTGCGGTTGATATCTTTAACATCCCGCTTGGTTGCCTTAATCTTTTGCTCAAGGTCCTTTTGGGAAATATGGATTTCATCAATGACGTGGTCCAAATGGTGTTGTTCTTGTGTTTTGATATTATCTGCCATTATTTACCCCCTATAACTTGACTTAATAGTTTAGCATAAAAACGGTACCAATTCAAAAGACATTATCGTTTCTGGCTTAACGGTAACTTAAATGGCCTGACATTGTTAATTGGTATACTTGCCATTCGACCGATACACTATGGTATAATTGAGATGTTTTAAATAATTGTATACTTAGGAGGACACACATGACGATCTCACTATATTTTGTTAGACATGGTCAAACATACTTAAACAAATATCACCGTATCCAAGGAGTGATCGACTCACCCTTAACCGACAAGGGAATTGCCGACGCAGTGGCAGCCGGCAAGCGGCTTTCACAAATCAAATTTGATGCGGCGTACAGCAGTGATACTTCCAGGGCAATCAAGACCGGCCAATTGATCTTGAAAGAAAACCCGGCAGCAATCAAAGATCCAGTACCAACCGGTGCCTTTCGTGAACTGAACTTTGGCTACTACGAGGGCGAAGATGACGTCAAAACCTGGCACACCATTGGCGGCCCCATCGGAATCAACTCGTTTCATGGCTTAATTGCCGAATTTGGTATTGAAAAGGCCGAGGACATGATTGCAGCGGCTGATCCGTACAAAGATGCCGAAAGCGGTGAAACGTTCTGGAAACGGCTTAAACCAGCCATTGATCAGGTAGTGGCCGATGCCGATGATGGTGACAAGATTTTGTTGGCCACCCATGGGACACTGATCCGGAATGTGGTTGCCAAATTTAGTGACATTCCAGTCGATGTGTCAACTAAGAACGGGAGTGTCACCAAGGTCAACTGGGACGGCAAGAGTTATTCGGTTGAGTACTTTAATAATGTGAGTGAAGATTTATAGAAGAAGCCCAAACAGCCGCGAGCAACATTCTGCTCACGGCTGTTTTATATTATTAGACTGGATTGAATCAGTCTCCTCAGCTGTCAAACCAGCCCCTATTGTTCGTTGAACCGCTTCTTCAACTTAGCCTCACTAAACGCCATCAAACTATCCGGATCAACCTGATATTTGTCACAAAGAATCAGGACCTGGTCCATCACATCAGCTAATTCTTCATGCAGATTATAATTGCGTTCATCCCTGGTATCATGTTCACCTGGATGATCGCGGCCGATTTCAATTGCCCGGATTGCCCGGGACAATTCACCGACTTCTTCAGTTAAAAAATTCAGTCGAATGAACGGCGAGTATTTGTACCAATCTCGTCGCTTGTAAAAATCGACCAGCCAATCTTGATGCTGCTTTAACGTCATTAATCACCACTCCATTGTCTTATGTCTACTTAAAATCATACACCTCAATGCTTCGTTTTCCAGGTCAACAAACTAATGGCCGTACAAGCAACACTTGGAATCACGAAGTTCGGTACCATTAAGTCGGCAATCGTTGCTGAGCTGGCCCACGTCCAGCCAAAAAGTGACAGGACAAAAATCAGTTCAAGTACCAACCAGGCTGCTATGTACGGGTGTTCAGTAAATAATTTATCAATCATCTCCTAATCCTAGTAAACCACATAAATTTGAAGAAAATATGACCATTCCCCCCACTCGTGGTCTGTTATAATAAGGGCGACAGGGGGTTCACATCATGAAAAAAATTTTGCCAGCCGCAATCATCGGACTCACCGGTATTTTGCTTCTCACCGGCTGTGGGAACAAAAAAGCCGACATGCAGGATAAAACGACGGCCAATCCCAACGCAACCAAATTAAATCACTTGTTGTCACCGGCAACCGCCAAGGTCCCGGAAGATTCGCAGGCAACGACCAATGACCAGCTTTATTCCCAATTTTATAAGAGTAAGGGCCAGTGGTACTGGAAACTATCTTCCAAACAAGACGGGACCATTGATAACAGTAAAATCAAATCACTTAGCGCCACTGATCAAAAAGATGTTTATAATTTTTCCATGGTCAGCAACCAGCGCAAGTCTTACACCCTTAAATTCAATTGGCTTAACGGCGGCCACCAGGCTTATACCGTCAATGCCAGCTACCATCATGTCAACAGCAATTTCATCTTGGCAGACGCCAATACTGACACTGATTGGCAGACAGGTGCCCCACAGGCCGTCCAGGGAACTTGGGCAACCGACTTCGCTAACAATTCAGGCAGCGATGCGCAAAAGCTGCCTTATACCAAACAATTTTTGAACATCACCAGCTCCGCTATCAGTAGCTTCACCAATGAATATGACACCAACCACCGGCTTTATAATTCAGACACGATTGCTAAAGCCAGCAACGTTTCCTACAAGCAAACCGGCGATGACACTTACGTCTTAAAAGCCTACGGCAATGACCAAACGCCAATCGTTTATAACATCAGTGTCCAAAGTAACAATCAAATTGAAGTGAATGGGCTGACCTCGGGCAGTTTGACCATGAGCAAATCAGCCACTACTGAACCAACCACTGGTTCACAGACGGCCAGTTCGCAGTCCCCATCAACGACCAGCGGCTCGACTGCCAATCAAGCAGCGCCGTCCACCAACCACCTCACTGATCAACAGGTGGTCAATTGGATTTGGCCCTACGTGAAAGCCAAATATCCAAATATGGCCGTCGATTCAACCGACTTTACCTACATGCCGCAGATGAGAAACGGTCAACTGTACGTCAACGTTTTGGAGAATCACAACTCTCAGGCATTTAAGAAGAGTGGCGTTGATACCGGCACTAATCCACAAGTCGCCAGCTTTAGGGTCACCGCCAGCGGTGCTTTGGAACAGATGGACGCAACAACCGGTGACTGGGCAGTTGTTTCCAATAGCTATGGCGGATAGCAATGACCATCTAATTTAGTTTTAAAAATTCAAAAAGTACCCACTCCTTAATTGGGAATGGGTACTTTTTTGTCGGACCAGACGCACTGTTAATGCGTGCTGGCCATTTTACCTTGGTAATCTTTATCAATATGTTCATAATGATCAACTTTGTATTTCAATTTATCATAGGACGCCTGCATTTTAGCCAGGCGTTCACTGACGGATGCCAGCTGTTCGTTCAAAAGATCTTTGCGTGCCTGAACAGTCTGCTTGCCCTGCTTAAACAGAGAAATATAGTCAATCAAATATTCAACACTGACACCGGCGTCTCTCATACACATGGCAAAAGAGACCCAGTTCAGATCTTCTTGATCATAGTTTCGATAACCGGCTTGATCTCTGGAAACAGCAGGAATCGCACCAACCCGTTCCCAGTATCGGAGCGTGTCGGCGGCAACGCTAAACTTTTTAGAAACTTCGTTAATTTTCATCAGCTCACCTCATTACTAACTGATGATAAACCTTGAAGTGCACTTTAAGGCAAGCGCCTTTCACATTTTGATAACCAATGAGTCGTAAAATAATTAATCTTTGTTAATTGGCGGCAGCTTTTTAATCAATTTTGCCGGAACGCCGCCAACCATTGCGTTATCCGGAACATCATTGGTGACCACAGCGCCACCGGCAATCACAACGTTACTGCCAATCGTGACGCCGGGCATAATCGATGCCTTGCCACCAATCCAAACATCGTTGCCAATCTTGACCGGGAACCCCTGAGCCATATACTTTCGCCGCTGAAGGGCATCAACCGGGTGATTGACCGTATAGATATCGACGTTGGGGCCGATCATGACATTATGCCCCATTGTGACTGGTGCGATATCCAAGATGGTGAGATTATAGTTACTCAAAAAATCTTCTCCGACCGAGATATTTTTGCCGTTATCACAATTAAAGGTTGCCTGAACGGACACCCGCTCACCAGTCTTCCCAAAAATCTGCTTAATTTTAGCTGTCTGCTTATCGGGTTCAGTTGCCGGAATTGAATTAAATTCCTGGCATAGCTTGGCGGCCCTGGCCTTTCTGGCAGCAACCTCATCATCTAAGAAATAGTAAGGTTCACCCGCATCTAGTTTTTCTAATTCAGTCACTTCAAATCCACTCCTTATAGCCTAACTGATCAGTATGTCTGGCAGTTGCGACGAGATTAACATTTTCTTGTTGTGCCAAGTAAGCAGCCAATGAGTGACCAAATCCGGTTGAAGTGCCGGTTACAAACCATGTTTTATTTGTCATTAAATTCCTCTCCTTGTTTGATTAGATTACACATTCATGCTACAACTTTAACCAAGGTTTAAGTCAAGTCAAAATATTGGAAAGAGGTATCCATATGTATTCTATTGGAGATGTGGCAAAAATCATGGGAATCAGCACGTCGGCAATTCGCTTTTACGACCGCAAGGGGCTGTTGCCCTTCGTAGAGAGGGATGACGCCGGCAGACGAAAATTCAAACCAAATGATTTGAATTTCCTGGAAGTCATCGACTGTTTAAAACAAAGTGGCGTTCCGATCAAAGATATCGGCCATTTCATCAGTCTGTGCATGCAGGGGGACGGCACCTTGAAGCAACGCTATGACTATTTGGATCAAGAAGAAGCTGCCCTGCAGTCAAGCATCGATCGGATGAAGTCGCAGCTCGCTTTCCTGCGCTATAAAAAATGGTACTACAAAACATCCGTGGAGGCTGGTACCGAATCAATTCACTTCGCCCCGGGTTCCAACGTTGTTGATCCAAAGACCAAAAGTCAATATCAAGAAGCATTGCAGCACTGTACCGACTTACGCGACTTGATTGATCTTAAGCAATCTAAAGCTGATAACTGAAGCAATCAAAAACGGTTTCTCAGATGATTTGAAGACACGTCATCTGAGAAACCGTTATTTGTTATCGGTAAATTACTGTTTTAACCTGGAATCTTCCTGAGCACGCTTTTGATACATTGGAATTTCATCCTCACTGGCACGAACCCAGTGATGCGGCACAATTTCAACTAATGAACGTTCCTTGCCGTCAAATTCCTGGCTGGCATCGTAAGGAATTTGAACTCGGGCCCGTTCATACTCTGGATCGGGTACCGGCACAGCGGACAAGAGGCTGGCTGTATAGTCATGTAGTGGATGCGCATAAATCTCATCAGAACTGGCAATTTCCAGCATTCTGCCATAGTGCATAACGCCGATTCGATCGGAAATGTACTTAACCATTGAAAGGTCATGGGCGATAAACAGGTAAGTCAGGTTCCGTTCACGCTGCAATTTCTTCAGCAAATTAACCACTTGAGCCTGAATGGAAACATCCAAAGCAGAAATCGGTTCGTCGGCAATGATGAATTGCGGTTGAACGGCGAGCGCTCTGGCAATCCCGATTCGTTGTCGCTGGCCACCGGAAAATTCATGAGGATAACGGCTGGAGTGGTCTTTGTTCAAACCAACGGTCTCCAGCAAATCTTCAACCTGCTTGGAACGGTCCGCATCATCTTTGGCTAAATGATTAATATCAATTCCTTCAGCCACAATATCCTTAACTTTCATCCGGGGATTAAGTGAGGCATAGGGATCTTGAAAGATCATCTGCATGTCCCGACGGAATGTTTGCTTTTGCTTCTTGGAATTGAGCTTGGAAACGTCCTGGCCGTCAAAGACAATCTTCCCGGATGTCGGTTCATATAAATGGATGATTGCCCGACCCGTGGTGGTTTTACCAGAACCGGACTCACCAACCAGACCAAAGGTTTCACCGCGATAGACATCAAAAGTAATGTCATCAACGGCACGAACTTCATTTGGCTTACCAATGTTGAAGTATTGTTTTAGGTGTTCAACCTGTAATATTTTGTTTTCTTCTGAATAATCAATCACAGTTGCTCCTCCTGTTCTTCAACATGATTTCCCTTGCTCTTGTTAATTTCTTGATGAACAAGTTCGGCGTAGTGCTTCTGACGTTCGATGATTGGTTCAGGTGGCGTCACTTTAGGTGCCCGTTTATCGAGTAACCAAGTTGCCGCATAATGGGTATCAGATACCTTGAAAAATGGTGGCTGCTTTTCGGTGTCGATTTTGAGGGCGTATTTATTCCGGGCAGCAAACGCATCCCCAACTGGTGGATCCAATAAATCGGGTGGCGTTCCTGGAATTGATGGTAACTCAGTCCCACTGGTATCCATGGTCGGCATCGAGTTCAGCAAGCCCCAAGTGTAGGGATGCTTTGGATTATAGAAGATCTCGTCAACCGTTCCGTATTCGACAATTTTGCCGGCATACATAACGGCAACTCGATCGGCCATCCCGGCAACCACGCCCAAATCATGGGTAATGAAAATAATTGACGTGTTGGTCTTGGCCTGTAACTCTTTCATCAAATCCAAGATCTGAGCTTGAATGGTTACATCCAAGGCAGTCGTTGGCTCATCAGCAATCAGAATCTCAGGGTAGTTCACCAAGGCAATGGCAATGACGATTCGTTGTCTCATCCCACCAGAAAATTGGTGAGGATAATTATTAATCCGCTGTTCGGCATTTTCAATTCCAACCAGCTTCATCATTTCCAAAGCTTGGGCATAAGCTTTTTCACGTTTCATGCCCTTATGAATAATCAAAGGTTCGGCAATCTGCTTACCGATTTTCATTGTTGGGTCCAATGATGTCATTGGATCCTGGAAAATTTCGGCAATGTCTCGACCACGAATCTGGTCCATTTGTTTGCGGGACTTCTTTAACAAATCTTGGCCCTTAAACATAATTGTTCCGCTGTCAATCACAGCATTGGGCGAGTTCAATCCCATAATACTTCTTGTGGTAACCGTTTTGCCTGAGCCGGATTCCCCAACAATCGCCAGGGTTTCACCCTTTCTCAAATCAAAACTCACATCTCGAATCGCTTGAACAGTACCGGCATAAGTATTGAAGTTGATTTTGAGATTTCTTACCTCAAGAACATCTTTTTCGTTTTCCATCTCAAAACACCTACTCTCTACTCTTTGGATCAAGGGCATCACGAAGCCCATCACCCAAGATATTAAATGCAATCATTAAGACTGAAAGAACGATCGCTGGATACCACATCTGATAAGGCAGGAACTGGAAGTTCTTCTGACCATCGTTAATCAAAGTACCAAGTGATGCCTGAGGGGCACTGATACCAATTCCGATGTATGACAGGAAGGCTTCGAAGAAGATTGCGGTTGGAATGGTAAACATCAAGTTAATGATGATCACACTACTCAAGTTGGGCAATAAATGCTTAAAGGCAATCTTCCAAGAACTTTCACCCAACGTTCGGGCCGCCAGGATGAATTCCTGGTTCTTCAGTTCCAGCGTCTGCGCCCGGACCAGCCGGGCCATGTTAATCCAACTGGTAATCGCAATGGACAGGATAATTGCGGTCATTCCTGGCTTCAAGACCAGGATTAACAGAACCATCACAACCAGGTTAGGAATTGACAGCATGATTTCGATGATTCGTTGCATCAAGGTATCAACTCGGCCGCCGATCCAACCTGAAGTAATGCCGTAAACCACCCCAAATGCCAAGTCGAAGAAACTGGCAATCAAAGCAATTTCAAGGGAAATTCGAGTTCCATATAAGATTCTTGAGAACAGGTCACGACCAAGGTAATCCGTTCCTAAAATATAGAAATGGTTGCCGGCATGAGCCTGCGCATAAGCGTTAACCCGTTGGCCGGATTGATCAATGGTTCCGTTAAACCCGTTAATATCAATGCCGGGAATCTTCGGCGGCAAGTTCGCGAAGTTCGGGTTGGTCGCATTTGGATTATGTGTTTCAAATAAAAATGAGAAGAAAGCTAAAATAAAGAGAATGATTAAAATCACCAAAGCAATCATTGCTGCTTTATTCTTCCGCAATCGACGCCACGAGTCTTGTAAGAAAGTTAAAGATGGCGTTGCGATTTTTTCGTCGTCCAGCTTGGCACGATCGGCACCGGCAATCGGTGTAAAATCGTCAGCTGAAGTTTGTTTTGCATTGTCTGCCATTATTATTCTCCCTCCTACTTATTAATTCTGATTCGTGGATCAATTAATCCATAAACAATATCAGTAATCAACAGCACAACACAAAGCATCGCACTATACACAATTGTCAGTCCCATGATGGTTGGATAATCGTTGGTCAAAATCGACTTAACGAATTGTTCACCGATTCCGGGAATCGAGAAGATATTTTCAACAACCATTGAACCGGTCATAATGTTAACGGCCAACGGTCCAATAATCGTGACAACTGGAATTAAACTGTTTCGCAGTGCGTGGTGGTAAATAATGCCAACTTTGTTGAGTCCCTTGGCCTTTGCCAGTTCAATATAATCTGAACTCAACACGTCCACCATTTCCGTCCGCATGAATCGGGCGGTTTCGGCTAATGGCGACGCGGCCAGCGCCAAGGTCGGCAGGACGGTATACATAAACCCACCCCAGTCGGCGATTGGGAATAATCTCAATTTCAAGCCCAGGTAGTACTGCAATAGTACGGCCAAAACGAATGAAGGAATTGAGATGAACAGGATTGAGATGATGGTAGCTGAAGTATCAACCCAAGTATTGGCTTTGATGGCACCAACGGCACCAACAACCAATCCTGCAAGAACCCCCAGTACCATTCCTTGGCCACCAATGATCAGAGATGGTCCAAGTCGACTGGAAATTAAGTATGAAACCGGTTGGTTACTGAATTGGAAGGAAGTCCCGAAGTTACCGTGGATGATGCCACCCAGGTAGACCAGGTATTGCTGCCAGACAGGTTTGTCCAACCCATACTGTTTATAAATTTGATGAATCTGTGTCGGTGTCAATTTGGCTTGGTTAGTCAATGGAGTACCAGGCATTAATTTCATCAAGAAAAAGGTAATCGTACTGACGATAAACAAGGTCAGAATAATGTAGAATATTCGTTTTCCCAAGTATTTTGCCATAAGTGTTCCTCTCATTTCTAATTATGTTGTAACTATTTTTTCATAAACCCCATAATAATGTAAAAGAGGCCGGATTTCAATAACCAGCCTCAAATACATCGAACTGTTCATTTAATAATTACTTAACGTAAGCCTTGGACCAGTCGTATTGTGGTGAGGTGGTGAAGGCTTGAACACCCTTAACAGATCCCTTAAGCAAAGCGGCTTGACCTTGTTGATAAAGTGGAACTAATCCTTGTTGGTTCATCAAGATCTTTTCAGCTTGAACCATGTCGTTCCAACGAGCGGTTTCGTTGTTGGCATCGGTTGATTCTGACTTCTTGATCAAAGCATCGTATTGCTTGTTAGACCACTTACCATCGTTGTATGAGTTGTTAGATGTCATCAAGTCCAAGAAGTTGCTTGGATCTGGGTAATCGGCAATCCATGCAGAAAGACCAATATCAAATTGTTGATTTTCCATCTTGGTTAATTTTGACTTAAATGGAATGTTTGAGTTGGTAATCTTCAAACCAGGTAATTTGGTTAATTGACTTTGAACAAATTCAGTTGCTCGTTTGGTATCATCATCATCTGCACCCATTAAGGTCAGGCTCAATGACTTCTTACCAACTTGTTTGAGACCTTTTGCGAATAAGGCTTTGGCTTCTTTCAAGTTGTAATCAGTACCGGCTTTGACATATGCCTGATCGGCAAAGTCCTTGCCGTTGTGTTTAGCCATACTTGCTGGAACAAAGCCCTTAGGGGTAATGTCGCCACCTTGCATAACTTTGTTAACCATTTGCTTCTTGTCAATTGCTAATCCCATCGCTTTACGGATATTGACGTTTCGAAGGGCTGGGATCTTCTTAGTGTTGAATTCCATGTAAGTAGTTGAAGCTTGTGGGAAGACAACGTAATCTTTGTTGTTCTTGTTGTTGGCTGCCAAAGTTCCACTCAAAGTGGTGAAGTCAAGCTTGCCGCTGTTGAAACTGTTCAATGAAGTTGAAGGTGTCTTAACAGCTTGGAAGTTAACTTGGTCAAGTTTGACCTTCTTAGCATCCCAGTACTTAGAGTTCTTAACGAGCTTCCAAGTATCGTTGGTTCCTGACCAGCCCTTCAAGATAAATGGACCGTTGTAGCTGTTCTTGGTTGAGTTGGTACCATAATCGCTACCATATTTGGCAACCGTCTTTGAATTCTGTGGGAAGAATTCTGGTTGGGTAACCATGAACTTGAAGTAGCTTTGTGGTTGATCAAGGGTAACGACGAATTTGTAGTCACCGTCAGCCTTAACACCCAACTTGGAAGGTGACATTTTTCCTGCGTTAATCTTAGCAGCGTTCTTGATGTTGGCAAATATGTAAGCATATTGTGAAGCCGTCTTTGGCTTAACGGTTCTTTGCCAAGCATAGACGAAATCCTTTGCAGTAACCGGAGTGCCATCGTTCCACTTGGAGTGACGCAGATTGAATGTCCAAGTTTTTCCATCTTTAGAAACGTTGTAACTCTTGGCAACCCCTGGGTCTACTTTATTGTCTTTGGCCATGCGAAGAAGTCCTTCGTTGGTACCATTGGCAACTTGTGCTGAATACAGGTCAATCATCTTTGAAGTATCCATGGTTGAAATGGCAGATGGTGTCATCCAACTAACTTCTTGCTTCTTGGTTCCTTGTGAAGATTTACTTCCACACCCAGCAAGGATCAGGCCAGTAACCAGCGCTACCCCACCGAGTTTCGCTAATGAATTAATTTTCATGTTGCGATACTTCCCTTCTCATATATGAAATACTTAATTTGTAATGACCTTATTTTAAATTAAAATTTGATTAAAAGCAAACACTATCTGGTCATTCAATCGATTTGTCCGGTGCCGAATTGGTATGGGTGGTTAATTGTGAATGTTTAATTGCTTAACCACCAGTGTTTGAAGATTCTCTTTCACTTTCAAAATTTTTATAAATTTATTGGTAAAAATGATTCTGTGCTAGAGATACGCACCAATTAAGTCAGATATGCGCTCCAAGCGTAAACCGATTCACAGCAGGAATCAATCGCTTACTCACTATATTAAGAGAAGTGCAAGGTATCGATATACATGTTTATATGCATAAAAAGCTCACCGCGAATTCGGTGAGCTTTTCTATGATATTAAAGATTATTTAACAGTAATCTTGGACCAATCCCACTGTGGAGCAGTTGGGAAGAATTGAACCCCGTGAATCTTTGGCTTCATCAAAGTTGAAATTGCGGGTTGATAAAGTGGTACAATCCCTTGATCGTTCATCAAGACTTTTTCAGCTTGAACCATGTCATTCCAACGAGCACTTTCGTTAGCGGCGTCAGTGCTTTCGGATTTCTTAACGAGAGCATCATACTTGGCGTTGCTCCATTTACCATTGTTGTAACTGTTCTTGGAAGTCAAGATATCCAAGAAGTTGCTTGGGTCAGGATAATCAGCGTTCCAGGCGGTAATGACCAGATCAAATTGGCCACTGGCAGAACGTGACAGACGCGTCTTATAAGGAACGTTTTGGTTGGTGATCTTAACACCTGGCAATTTGGTCAACTGACTTTGAACAAATTCGGTTGATCGTTTGGCAACGTCGGTATCGTCTGAAAGTAACGTCAGGTTAACCGACTTCTTGCCAGTTTCCTTCAAACCTTTAGCCCAGTATTTCTTGGCTTCGTTCAAGTTGTAGGCCACCGCACTCTTCACGTATGACTGATCAGCAAAGTCCTTACCGTTACGCTGTGACATATCGTCGGCAACAAATCCCTTTGGTGCCTGTGAACCATCGGCGAGCACTTTGTTGGCCAATTGTTTCTTGTCGATGGCAAGTGAGAAGGCTTTACGGATATTTCTATTCTTAAACATCGGGAACTTCTTCTCGTTCATTTCCAAGTAGTAGATTGAGGCTTGCTTGTACACATGATAGTTCTTATCGTTCTTGTATTGTTTAACTTGAGTTCCGCTCAAAGTGGTGAAATCAAGCTTGCCGCTTTGGTAACCATTCAAGGCGGTGTTAGGATCTTTGATCGCCTGCATGTTTAAGGTATCAAGCTTAATTGCCTTGGCATTCCAGTACTTTGGATTCTTAACGAGTTTCCAAGTATCGTTGGTTCCGTTCCAGCCCTTCAAAACGAAAGGTCCATTGTAGCCGTTCTTTTGAGCATCAGTTCCATATGAAGACCCATATTTTTTAACCTTCGAAATTTCTTCAGGGAAATAGTAACTCTGAGAAACCATGAATTTGAAGTAACTTTGTGGCTTGATCAAATGAACCACCAGTTTGTAATCACCCTCGGCTTTAGCCCCCAGCTTGGATGGTGATAATTTACCGGCGTTAATTTTGTCGGCATTTTCGATGTTGGTAAAGATATAAGCATACTGTGAAGCCGTCTTGGGATTAACGGTCCGCTGCCATGAGTACACGAAGTCCTTGGCAGTTACCGGTGTTCCATCATTCCATTTCGAGTGACGGAGGTTAAAAGTCCAGGTCTTGCCATCCTTGGATACGGTATAATTCTTGGCAACTCCGGGCACAACTGCATTGCCCGTTGTCATCTTCAACAACCCCTCATTAGTCGCATTAACATTTTGACTGGAAATCAAATCAGTCATCTTAGAGACATCCATGGTGTTAATGTTGGCGGCTACCATCCAATTGGCAGATTGTTTCTTGGCCCCGGAATCGGAGGATTTGCTGCCACACCCAGCTAACACAACCGCGGTGAGCAGAGAAACACCGGCGATCTTTAAAAGTGATTTAGTCCTCATAAATATGAAACTTCCCTTCTGTCTTATGTATTATCTGTGAACCCATTCATTTTAAATTAAAATTTAATTAAAATCAATATCATTTGAATATTATTATAAGACTGATTTGCCGGTATTCTTACGAAAGTCAATGAGATCAATGTTATCAGAGATGAATTTCAAATAATAAAAGTTGCATATATTTTTAATCTTCGACACCGGTCAATGATCAGATCCGAAAACGAAGTGCACTTTGTCCACTATTTATTTACATTTGTGTGTTATACTTGAACACATAATTTATTAGGAGGCACCACATGGATTTACAAGTTACTTTAACTCCTGTTGTCACGATTGGATTGAACCGCAACACCAGCAGCTTCGAGTATTCAATGACTGAATTGAATAACCTGGCAGAAGCTAACAATATGAAGGTTGTTGAAACCTTGGTTCAAAAATTAGACCGGCCGGATCCTGCCACCTACTTCGGTAAAGGCAAGATTGAAGAGTTGACCCAAGTCGTCATCGATGATGGTGTTGATACCATTGTGGTCAACGATGAACTGTCGCCCAGCCAAATCCGGAATATTGAGAAAAATACGCATTCCCGGATCATTGACCGAACCGGTTTGATCCTCGAAATCTTTGCTAACCGGGCTCAGTCCCGCGAAGCCAAACTTCAAGTCGAATTAGCCAAATTAAAATATCAACTGCCGCGGCTGCATACCAGTGCCAGCCAACGGTTGGATCAACAGACCGGTACCAGTAGTGGTGCTGGTGGCGCAACCAACCGTGGTGCCGGTGAATCACAATACGAATTGAACTGGCGGACACTGGAAAAGCGGATTACCCACGTCAATCAAGAACTCAAAGAAACCGCCAAGGCTGATCAGACCAAGCGCAAGCAGCGTGACCGCAGTGAAATGCCAACCGTTGCCCTGGTCGGTTACACCAACGCTGGTAAATCAACGGTCATGAATGGCATGATCAACTTGTATGGCGAGAACGAAGACAAACAGGTCATGGTTAAGAACATGCTGTTTGCCACCTTGGACACTTCAGTTCGAAAATTAACCTTACCAGACCAGAAACGTTTCCTATTAAGTGACACCGTTGGGTTCGTTAGTCAACTGCCCCACCAATTAGTTCAAGCATTCAAGTCAACCTTGTCGGAAGCTGCCAATGCGGACCTGCTGATTCAAGTTGTCGACTACTCTGATCCCCATCGTGAACTGATGATGAAGACCACCGAAGATACCCTGAGTGAAATTGGTGTTAACGGCGTGCCGATGATCGTTGCCCTCAATAAAGCCGACAAGATGGAGGTTGCCTTCCCATCCCGCGAAGGCGACAACCTGATCATGTCCGCCATGGATGAAAAGTCACTGCAAGAATTAACGACGATGATCAAAGAAAAGATTTTCAAGAACTATCATCGATTAACGTTATTAATTCCATTTAGTGACGGTGACGTTGTTTCGTATTTGAATGAGAACACGAATATTGAAACCACCGATTACCGCGATGACGGAACTGTTATCACAGCAGAATTAAATGACGTGGATGCCAAGCGATTTGAAAAATACCTATTAACTACGGAATAAGTTGGTTGTTAACAACAGCAGATTCTGATACTATTTGTTGCATATTTTTTTGAGGAGAAGAGAGGAAAAACCATGAAAGAACAGAAAGAAGTAACGCTGGACCGTGACCTTGGCCTCTGGTCAGCGTTAGCCCTTGTGATTGGAACGATTATTGGTGCCGGTGTCTTTGTTCGTCAGTCTGCCGTCCTAGACGATGCCGGCTCAACGTCAATGGCCCTATTTGCCTGGCTGGCAGGGGGGATTTTAACCATCACCGCCGGATTGACAATTGCTGAAATTGCATCTCAAATGCCTGAAACCGGTGGTCTCTACGTTTATATGGAACGGATCTATGGCAAGTTATGGGGCTTTCTCTCCGGCTGGATGCAGATTATTATCTACGGCCCGGCAATGATCGCCTCGCTTGGTGCATATCTGGCCATTTTATTATCAGATTTCTTTGGCTTCCCAAGCAAGTACAATGCCATTCTGGCAATTGGCACCATCGTCTTAGTTGGTATTTTAAATTTATTCTCGAACCGTTACGGTGCGACGTTTGCTATTATTACGACGATTTGTAAATTGGTTCCTGTTGCCGCATTAATCATCTTTGGCCTTTTCTTTGGTAATGAAAGTGCCTTTGGTCAAAGTTTGGTTCACGTACATCAATCTGCCGGCAACTTTGGTGTTGCGATCTTGGCAACTCTATTCGCGTTCGATGGCTGGATTTTGGTTGCCAACCTGGGTGGTGAAATTAAGAACCCGCGTAAGCTTTTGCCACAGGCGATTACCTTTGGTATTTTGGCTGTCTTAGCGATTTACCTGCTGGTCTCTTACGGTGTTTATCGTTCTGTTCCTGCTGAACAGATTCATCGTTTGGGCACCAGTGCCATTCCATACATCGCCAACCAGGCCTTTGGTGAAGTTGGCGGCAAGATCTTAAGTATTGGGATTATCATCTCAATTGTCGGCTGTATGAACGGTAAGATCATGACTTTCCCACGGATTATGTATGCGATGGCTAAACGTGGTCAACTGCCATTCTCAAAGACGCTGTCATACTTACATCCAAAGTCACACACCCCGATTTTCTCAACGGTTGCCGAGTTATTGATCGTCACAGTGATGATCATCTTCTCCAACGCTGACCGCTTGTCAGAATTATGTATCTTCACGGTATACTGCTTCTATGTGATGGCCTTTGTCGGCGTCTTCCTCTTGAGAAAACGCAATCCAGACCAGCATCGGGTATTCTCAACACCATTGTTCCCAATCACCCCAATCCTAGCAATCGGCGGCTCCTTGTTCGTCATCGTCAGTGAAATCATGTCTGACTTACCAGGTGTCTTAACTTCATTTATCTTTATCGCCGTTGGTATTCCGGTATTTTATTATGAAACTAAGAAATACCGTGAGAGCCAAGCAGCTGCAGCAAAAGAAGAGTCATTAGATAACGAAAACTAATCACGCATCAAAAAAAAGAGCTGGAAATCAATTTCGATTTCCAGCTCTTTTTTTATAGTTGAGATAATTTTATGGTAAGACAACGACCTTGCCGAAACTATCATGACTATCCAGGTAGGCTTGAGCGTCGGCGGTATGTTTCAGATCAAACACCTTGGTTGGTGCTACGTCCACGTGATTGTTGTTAATGATATCAAACAAATCATCAAACACCCGTTGGTTTAGGGCACCGGATTCAAAACTGGTTAAATAACCTCCATTGAGTTGGGAAATGGGCTCGAAGTGAGTTAAGTCCCAAATACCGCCAAGTTCACCGGTAACACAGGTAATCCCATTCTCCTGAATGAATTGCATTGAGTTGGGCAGCGTCAATGCCCCAACCAATTCCAAAATTCGGTCAAATTGTCTCCCGGTTGCCTGCAATTGGTTATCTTGATCCAAGACAACTTCATCAAAGCCGACCGATTTCAATTCATCGGTCTTTTCCAGATGCCGGGTGGAGCCGACCAGCTTGATCGATGGCACCATTGCCCGCGCTAATTTACCGGCAGCAACCCCTACACCACTGGTTGCACCACGAATGAGCAGTGAATCTGCTTCGTCGAGGTGCAGTTTGAGCAGTGATCCGTAGGCTGTCCCATAAGTCTCTGGAACGGCTGCCAAATCTTGAATCGCAAGGTGAGTGTTAACCGCATAAATATGGTCATTTGGCAGCAACGTATATTCCGCATAGCTGCCGTCAAAAGCACGACCCATGCCACCCATTACAGAAACCACAATTTGCCCCTTCTTCAAGCGCTTTGGATCGGTGGTTTCAACCACTTCGCCGACACACTCAATGCCCAAGATTCTTGGTAACTTGACGGATGGCGACCAACCATTTCTGGTAAAAATTTCTGAACGGTTGATCCCAAAACCTTTAACTTTCAACAACGTCCAGCCGTCTTTGACTTTGGGCATTGGCACATCTTCATAGGATAAGGCGGAAGGTCCACCCGGGTGACGTAATACAATTGCTTTCATTCTAATTGCCCCCTAAACACTCTGTCGTTCGACAATTCTAATTGGCGTATACATTGAATAAAATTCTTTAAATGAGTCACTCACCAGCATATCCATTCCGTTAGCCCCCATCTCAAAGAAGGATTGGGTAACACTGGATAATTTAGGCCGAACGATGTCACACAATTGGGTGCCGTCAATCGTCAAGATTGCCAGCCGGTCTGGCACCTTCATCCCATAGTTGGTGGCTTGATTCAAAATCCCAATGCCTGCCAGATCACTTGAAGCAATCACGGCAGTCAACTCGGTTTGCGGACCATAATGTTCCATGGCGTTCACACCATCTTCATAGGTAAAATGCCCCCCGCAAATCCAATCCTCATCAAATGACAAATGGTTGTCACGCATGGCATCCCGGTAGCCTTCATAGCGCAAATGGCCGACAAATGAATCCAAGTCGGTAGCGGCAAGCCCGATTTTTTGATGGCCTTTGCCAATGAGATACTTGGTTGCCTGATAACCAATATCAAAGTCATTCGAAGAAATAAACGGAAAGGCACTATTCTTCAACGTCATCGAAATAAAAATAAATGGGATATTCGCATTTTCCAGCAACTCATCGTTTGAAGGGTCCAAATCAATCGCCACTAGTAAAATGCCCATCACCGATCGTTCAATGACGGTTCGGATCGCTTTTGCCTGGACCTCCGCATCGCCTTCACCGGCGAAAATAATCATCACGCTCAGGTTGTGAACCCGCGCCTGTTCCTGGATCCCCTTTAAGATCTGATCAGAGAAATTGGTTTGAGTAGAACTGACCAGAACCGCAATCACCTTGCTGCGTTGCGTGACCAGCTCAACTGCACTGGTGTTGCGCCGATAACCCAGTTGTTTAACTGCTGCCCGTACTTTTTGGGCTGTTTTTTCTGAATAGAAGGCTTTTTGATTGGACAAAACTCGGGAGACCGTCGCCGGAGAAACCCCGGCAGCCCGGGCAACATCTTTAATTGTCGCAGCCATGTGTTCACCTCTTCATCAGTATGGTCGGATAAATCTTCGAAACTAATTATACCACAAGGCCGATTGGCCATTTCTGCCTCAAACGTTTGTGTTAGGATAGGTTTACGTATTTGAATAAGCACCTAGGCTCAAAGGCAACCATTTCCGGTTGTCTTTTTTTGTTTCCAATAAGCTTGGCGTTATAATTAAGAAAATTGTTCTGTAAAGGAGGGCTGCCCATGACCGCTTATGTTTTGTACCAACTAGAATGGATTTTAAGGTTATTTGTGGCCGCAATTTGTGGTGGCCTCGTCGGTTATGAGCGGAAGGTCCGGTTAAAGACCGCTGGGATTCGAACCCATATGTTAGTGGCGGTCGGATCTGCGCTGTTCATGATCATTTCGAAATATGGTTTCTTTGATGTCATCAACCACGCTGATGTCAGTTTGGACCCTTCTCGGATCGCCTCACAGGTTGTTACTGGAATTGGTTTTATTGGCGCCGGGGCAATCATTACCCGGAATCACAAGATTGACGGTTTAACTACCGCGGCTGGTCTATGGGCCACCGCTGCAATTGGGCTGGCAATCGGGGCCGACATGTACGTCATCGGCATTGCTGGAACGTTGTGCATTTTGGTCACCCAGACAATCGTCCGGCAGATCCGGGCATTTAAACGCTATCCCAATCGCTCTCTACTTCGCCTGCAAGTCACATTTAACGGCGAACTGGCATCGATGGATGAGCTGCCGGACCGCCTGCGAGCGATTGGCAGTGCCGATATTCGAATGAGAATCGTTGCCTACAAACCGGATTCGTTCTCACTGGAAGTCCGGGTAAAATTGCAGCACAAAATGGATCCGGACGAGTTTATCCGCCAAATGAGTGATTTGGTCGATGTACGGAAGATTGAAGTGCTGGATTGAAAGTTGCTTATGGATACGAAAAGAGTCATCAACGATTTTGGTTGATGACTCTTCTTTGTTTGCATTTATAATCCCAGGGAAAATCCCACCAGGAATGCCAAGATTAGAAGCAATATGATCTGTCCCATGAAGCGGGCAAATTTGATTAGTTCCATTGGATGACCTTCTTTTGGTGGGGTTCTTTGAGTATTTTTTCTATTATTTGGATGAAACGTGCTCCGACGGGCCTGAAGCTAACTTCTAAGCCAGCCCTCGTCGCACTCTGGTTAAAATGTGTTCCTTGGAGCAGCAACCTGCGTGTAAGCCAACTCTGGTTGCTAAGCGCTCCAATCCACACTCTACCGTTCTGCTCCCTGCACAACTTCCTCCACTTCACCCGACTTCTTGGCTGTTCCCAGTCTGTGGTCGAGGTACTGTGACAGAAGTGACAGTGAGTAACATACGATGAAGTACATGACGGCTAACGCCAAGAACATTGGAATCGTATAATTGGTGTTTTGACCGTAAATGATTTGCGCATGGTTCATCAAATCCGGCAGCACAATGATAGTTGCCAATGACGTATCCTTTACCAAGGAAATGAATTGACTCACAATCGCCGGAATCATGTTCTTGATGGCTTGCGGCAGAATAATATATCTCAGTGCCTGCCAATAAGACATTCCAGTCGATCTGGCCCCTTCCATTTGTCCGACTGGAATTGAGACAATTCCGGCACGGACAATTTCAGCAACCATCGCCGATTCAAAGACCGCCATGGCGATCACCGACGCCCAAATTGGATCCGGCTTGAAGCCGATGTTTGGTAAGCCAAAATAGGTAAAGAAGATAATCAGGATTAGCGGTAAGTTACGGATAATATCAATCACGAAACCGACAATCGCTGATAAATATTTAATTTCAACATATCTGATAATTCCCAAAATTACCCCAAATATGTAACTCAGGATAATCGAACAAACTGAAACCAGGATCGTGACCCAAGCCCCTTCAAGAAGGAACCTGATGTTAATCCATGAATAAGCACCTAAGACTGTTAACATATCTCGATTCCTCCTTTATGCCAATTTCTTTTCAAGGTAACGCATATAGTAACTCAAAGGCAAAGTCAAAATCAGATACAGAACACCAACACACAGATATGTGCTCATACTTTGCAGTGAGTCAGACGCAATGACGTTGCCTTGATACATCAAATCAAATCCGGCAACAAAGGCTAGGACCGAAGAGTTCTTAACCAAGTTGATGAATTGGTTGCCCAGTGGTGGAATGACATATCGAAAGGCTTGCGGCAAAACGATATAACGCATTGCCTGCCAGAATGACAATCCATTGGCACGAGCGCCTTCCATTTGACCAGGATCAACAGACTGGATTCCTGATCGAACCGTTTCAGCAATAAACGCTGACGAGTAAAGGATCAGGCCAATCGTACCAGATGCGAATCCACTAATTTCAACAATGTACATTGGAATAACCACGTAGAAGAACATCGTGATAACCAGTAATGGAATGTTCCGGAAAACTTCGATATAAACTCTGGCAATCACTCTAAAGAATTTGTTGGGTACAACTTCCAGGATGGCAAAACCTGAGCCGATGATTAATGCAAAGACCAACGCAATAATCGAGCACAAAAGGGTTTGTCCCAGTCCATAAAGGAGCTCACCACCATAATTTTGAAAAATACTTATCATCGTTCTGCCCCCTTAAAGTCAAATCCGTGAACTTTGTGGAACCACTTGTAAAGGAGCTTGTTGTATTGACCGGAATTTTCAACCTTGGTCAGGGCGTTGTTCATCGCGTCTCTCATCTGGCCTTGGCCTTTGTCAACGGCAATTCCATAAGGTTCCTTGGTGAAGGTGCCACCAACAACCGAATAACCTGGGTTTTCGATGGACATCCCATAAAGAATCCCGTTATCAGTGGTTAATGCATCCCCCTGACCGGATTTCAAGGCTGTCAATGCCTGAGAATAATCAGACAGTTGAAGCACTCTGGCTTTCGGCGCAAACTTCTTAATATTTTGAACGGAGTTGGAACCAACCACCCCAAGGACAATGGCGCCCTTATGATTCAGATCTTTCACATTCTTGATCGGACTACCATTCTTAACGAGGATGGCTTGCCCGGCATCAAAGTATGAGCGTGAAAAGTCAACTTGCTTAGCTCGCTCCGGGGTAATGGTCATGGTTGCCATAATGGCATCAATGTTGCCGTTTCTCAGTAATGGCATCCGGGTTTGACTGGTTACTTGAATGAATCGTGCCTTGCCGTCTTTGCCAAGAATCTGCTTGGTCATCGCTTTGGCCAAATCAATTTCAAATCCTTTAATCTGATTGTCCCGAACATCCATTAAACCAAACAGCTTGGTGTCGGCTTTAACGCCCCATGTGATCGTCTTTGTCTGCTTGTCATCCTTCAGCACATTTTTCTGTGATGCTGCGCTCGAACAGGCACTCAAAGAAACGACCATTAAGAGCAGGGTTAACAATAACCCAATTCTTGATATGATCTTCTTCATGATGCGACCTCCCAATAATGAAATTTTTAATGCGTAATAATTTTCCCAAGAAATTGTCGTGCACGTTCATTGGAGGGTTCACCATCAAAGAATTTGTCGCTTGTGTCATCTTCCAAAATCTGACCGTCATCCATAAAGATAACCCGGTTGGCAACTTCACGGGCAAATCCCATTTCGTGAGTCACAACCAACATGGTCATATCTGAATCTTGCGCAATATCTTTCATAACGTTCAAAACATCATCAATCATTTCTGGATCCAACGCACTGGTTGGTTCATCAAACAACAGACACTTTGGCCTCATTGCCAGGGAACGGGCGATTGCGATACGTTGCTGTTGACCACCTGATAATTGGGCTGGCAATTTGTTGGCTTGGCTTTGAAGACCAACTTGGTCGAGCAACTGCATTGCCAACTCTTTGTTTTCTTTTTCAGGACGCTTCAACACAATTCGTGGTGCTAACATGATATTTTCAAGAACCGTCTTGTTGGCATACAAATTAAAATGCTGGAACACCATCCCAACGTTCTTTCGGATCCGGTTAACATCGGTCTTCTTGTTGGCCAAGTCCTGCCCATTGACGATCAACTTACCTTCTTGAATCGGTTCAAGGCCATTAACCGTTCGGATCAGTGTCGACTTACCAGAACCTGAAGGACCAATTAAAACAACGGTTTCGCCTGCTTCAATTTTCAAATTGATGTCCTTTAAAGCATGGAAATCGCCGTAATACTTTTGTACGTCTTGAAATTTGATCATTGCCATGTCATTTTCCTCCAATGCTTTCAGGCTATTTATTAAAATTGCCTAAGAATGATACTACATCCATAATATGTTAAAAATTTTGATAGGTCAAAAAAATGTTACAAAAATTTTATTTTCATGTCACATTTTCTATCAACGGGGTTAATCCGATGATAAAGCCATTCAAACTCGACCATTATTTTGGATGTATAAATTTGGGTAATTATCTAATTATAATTCACCATCAGTGAAAATGGAAACCCCATTTGAATAAAATTTAATTGGAAGCTCATTTTGTGGCTAAAAAATGAGAGCTTAAAAATAACGTGCAATCCAAACCCGGGCTGGGTTGAATTGCACGTTATTAAGATGAGAAAATATTAATTTTCAGAAATGTAATCGAGAATTTGAAACATGACGTTTTTATTTTCTGCTGGAACCTGACGAGCCAAAATTTCATCAGCTGACTGATTCAACACCGAGCCTTGAATGTATGCAGCGTCATTGACGACCATCTCGCGAACATTATCTTCTTTGGGCTCAAAGTGAAACTGCAACCCGACAACCTGGTGATTCAACACAAATCCCTGGTTAGCCAAGTGGTCGCTTGAGAACAATAAATCTGCATCATCGGGAAGCTCAAACATATCCTCGTGCCAATGCAGCGCCGTCAATTGCTCAGGTAGTCCAGGAATCACGTCGGACTTTCGATACACCGGGGCCCAACCAACTTCTTTTGCCGGGCCTTTGGAAACGGCGTAGCCCAAGACTTTGGCAATCTGCTGAGCCCCAAAACAGGCACCAAAGATTGGTGTTTGAGCATCCAACAGTTGTTGAATCAATTCCCGTTCTTGTTGAATCCACGGCAAATCGTCATTAGGACTCATTGGTCCACCGAGGATGATCAACATATCAGTCTGAGCTGCAGTTGGCAGTAAACCAAATTGGTCCGGGTGGTAAATGTACATCTGATGCCCCTTGGCATGCGCCCAGTCCTGAATGGATCCGGGTCCCTCATCGGCGACGTGTTGTAAAACGTTAATTCTCATAATGAAGCCCTTTCGTTTATAACTTCTTGTAAGCAACCATTGCCCGCAGCTTATAGTCCTGTGGCGCTTCAATCACCCCAGCCCGGCCGATCTGCTTGTACGGTCCACCAACTAAGGTCACTGATGCCAAGTATAACTTGACCTGACTCAAATCAAGCGATCGAATCGACTGCAGGCCAATTCGCTTAATTTCACCGACCGGATAGATCTCTGCTTGGTTCAAACCGCAATAGACCATCAATGACGAACCTTGTTTTTGCATTTCAAAATAAGGAAGCAATACGCCTTTGCCAATGGCATAAATCGGCTTACTATTAACCTTCAGCAGTTCATAGATCTTCCGGTCACTCATGCCGTTATAGTCGGCCCTAAACAGCTGTTGGCGTTCCATTTGAGCAACTAGTCGATCAATATTAGCCTGCTGCATTGGGCTGACCTCAATTTTAGCCGGTAACAGGTGCTGGTCGTCGAACAAGCCGTTGGCCGGCACGTTTCTTTCATCAGCGATGACGGTGGTGCCCATTTTGGATTGCACCTGAGTTTCTCGTGGGTGCTCTTGAATGTGCAGCAGCTTGGCAATTTTCGGTGAAATATCGAACCACGGCTGCTTCTTAGTAAAGTAATAAAAGAAGTTGCAAATTGTAAAGTACAGCAAAATGATTGCGACTAATAAAATCGGGACACCCTTGCTAAACATCTGATTCTGCAAGAAACGAAAACTGATGTAAAACAGGTAGACGTCACCAAAGAAGCCTAACACTGTGTAAATCCGGCTCTTAAGGGTCACATTAATATTGAAGTACCCCAGGTAGTGGTTAACCATGTCCAAAAAGCTAAACATTAGTTAGTTCCCTCCCCTGTATTGCCAGTCGTCACATCAGCGTTGGCATTCGTATTATTGTTATTTTGAGTGTTGGTTCCGCCCGTTGTTCCAGTCGTCTGATTACTGCTGTCACTACTGGTCTGGGTATTTTGATCCGAGTTATTGTTGTTAGTCGTATTCCCACCGGTCGTCGTCCCTTTATTAGTGGTTGTACCCTTATTGGTGGTCGTTCCTTTATTGGTCGTCGTCCCGGTTGTCGTATTCTTGTTGTTATTGGTTGTATCATCGTTGGTTTGGTCATCTGAAGAGCTGGCGTTTTTTTCGCTCTCGGCTTTTTCAGACGAAGCCTTGGCCGCAGACGATTCTTCCGCGGCCTTCTTCTTTTCGGAGGCTTCCTTAGCCTTCTCAGCTTTTTCTTTCGCATCCGAATCGTTGGTCTTTTTCTTATTCCCATAGATGGAATCCGAAATCTTTTTTTGATTGGTCGTTTGAGTGGTCCTAGGGGTTCCTTCATTGGTGGACGTCACATTATTGACCACAACGTTAGTGGCGCCGAGTGCCAAAGAAATTGAGAGAATGGCAAATGGCGTAATTAATGGTGGAATTCTATTATCCATTCAAAAAACTTCCTTACTAAATTTTTGTAACCTCCATTATCGCATAAGAATATGAACGAAACCTAAACAATTCGTTAATTATTCATTAAGTTGACGCACTGAGGGCACAAGCCATAAATCTGAAACAAATGACCAGTCACTTCACAGCCAGTCAGCTGGGAGGTGATTTCAGGACTCAATGGGCAATCCTTGAGTTCGATCACTTTACCGCAGTTACTACAGATAAAGTGGTGGTGATGCTCATGTTGAAAATCACATTGGAATTTAACCGATGCCCGATCCCCCTGCACCTGCCGCTCAACAATCCCGAGATTGGCAAACTCGGAAATGTTGCGGTAAATCGTGTTATGACTCATGTTGGGAAAAGTTTTGCGCATGAAATCATCAATGCTGGTGACTTCAACAAACTTATGCGTCGCCGTGCCGACTAAAAATTCAATCATCGCCCGGCGTTGCTTGGTTATCTTGAAATTATTCTCTTTTAAAACTTTGGTCGCTTGTTCAATTGCTGCAGGCATACTGTTCACCTCTAATAAGTAATTATTACTGTTTATTGCATCCTACCATAATCTACTTTCAGCAACAACTATCCCGCTGTTTCTTAACGATAATTCTCAACGATTTTGTCAATTTGTTGACGCGTCTGCTGCCAATCCTGGTTAACCACTTGATAAGCCTTGCCCTGCAGTTCATGAGGCATTTCGAGATCCCGGTGGTATTCCTTACTGCTGACCCGTTTAGCAACCATCTCAGCATTGTCACCACGTCCCTGCATTCGGCGTTTGAGTTCTTCGGTATCGCCGACCTGCAGAAAAATGATGATCGCTTTTTCGCCCAGTTTCTGCTTATATGTAATGGCTCCGGCAGTATCCAGGACAATCGTCGCAAACGGTGATTTCTCCCAGGCATTCTCTAAGCCTTCGTAAGATGAACCATAATAGTGGCCGGCATAGTGGACGGACTCCAAAAAGTGATTGTCAAAGAACGATTGGTCGTCCTCAAAATAATAGTCCACCCCGTCACGTTCATTCTCCCGCGGCGGCCGGGTGGTGTGGGTGATCACCCGGGCCATTTGATATTGGTCATGTAAATAATCACGAACGGTTGTCTTGCCACTGCCAGCGGCTCCGGTGATCACAAATACTCGATTCTTCATCAGGCTTCCTCGATGTTTTCTTTATTGCGGATATAGGTGTCGGCGTGCTTAAGCAGCTGTCGGAGATTATCATAGGTTAATTTTTCGTAGGCATCTTCATAGTCAAACCAGCCAAATGAGTTGATCTCTTCATCCTGCTTTCGAACCTTGACTTCAGGAGCGACCCGGCTGACAAAGAAAGTCACGTCCTTGTGGTGGCCGTTGTTCATATCGTACTCAACCTTTTCTTTAAAGTTGGCGTCGATCTGCGTCTTTAAGCTGGTTTCCTCGCGGATTTCACGGATTGCTGTTTGGATGAGATTTTCATTCTTCTCGACGTGTCCTTTGGGTAATCCCCAAAAATCAGAGGTGGCACTCTGCAATAACAGGTACCAGATCTTGCCGTCTCTAATTTCATAAACCACTGCACCACTCGCATATTCAGTAACCATCATTAATCTCCTTTTAAACTTTCATCGTTTTCTTCAATAACATTGGTGCCACAATCGTCGACAATACAATGACAATAATAATTTCAGAGTACAGGTTCTTGGCCATCAAATTGGCGGACAACCCGATTTGGGCGATAATCAGCGCCATTTCACCCCGTGATACCATCCCGGAACCAACAATAAACGCGCTGCTCCAATTCATTTTGGTGATCCAAGCACCCAGGGCACCGCCAAACAGCTTGGTAGCGATCGCTAAAATCGTCATGATGACAATGAAGCCCAGGTTCTTGATGACATTGTTGAACTCCATGTCCAGGCCAATGCTGACAAAGAAGATCGGAATGAAAAAGGTGTATCCGACCGAGCTGACACTGCTGGAGATTTCATCTTGAAACTTCGTCTGTGAAACGGCCACTCCAGCGAAGAAGGCGCCAACCACCGAACTCAAGCCCAAAGCGTCGGCGGACCAGGCCATTGTCAAACAGATCACCAGCGAGGTAATCGCTACCGAGCCGTGGACCGGCAATCGTTCTGCCACTCGCAGTACCACCGGGACCACCCATTTAACCAGGACGATCACACCTAAAAAGTACATCAATTGATACAGTGTGGCAACCAGTAAATTCGACGATCCACTGCCGCTAACTCCAAAGGAGCTGACGAAGATACTCAGCAAAATCACGGCAATGATGTCATCAACCACTGCTGCTCCCAGAATTGTCGCGCCTTCCTTGGTGTTCAGTTTCTTGAACTCTCGGAGAACTTCAACACTAATTGAGACCGAAGTTGCCGCGAAGATAACGCCCCAAAAAATTGAACGCTCAAAGCCCTGCCCCATGATTTGGCCGTAGCCGTAAAAGACAATCATGGGAAACAGTACGCCGATTGCAGCAACACTAATTGCCGGTTTGAAATACTTCTTGAGCAAATCCAGATCGCTTTCGATCCCGGCAATGAACATCAAAATAATCACGCCGATTTCTGCCCCGGCGTGCATCAGTTCCGTATTGTGCAGGACACCTAAAATACCCGGGCCTAAAATAACTCCGGCAATCAACTGGCCGATCACGGCCGGCATCCCTAATCGTTGACTAATCGCTGCCGCCAATAATGTTGCAATTAAAATGAGTGCAATTTGACCCACAAACGCCATCTAATAACCCTTTCTTTTCTTAACCATTAGTTACGTACTATTGATATTAGTTTACCATACCAACTGCCCGCGTTCATGGGCTGAGACCGGTAATTTTAAGAACTTAATTTCACAATCAAGATACTTTCAATTTCTGGTAATATTCCGATATAATGAAATCGATTACAAGGAAGGAATATTTACACTTGGGGGTGAATAATCATGGAGCGTTCCAAGAGACTACTCAACTTTTTGTTAATGATCACGACGACCGCCATCCTGATGTTTGTGGGGATGGTCTTAAATAACCAAACGCCGATGGTCACGGCCGCCAATGCAGCCACTACTCAAGACGAACAGACCATCGACAAAATAATGCCGAATGAGAAACTGCGGGAATTGGTTTTAATCAATATGAAAGATCAAAAGATCATTCAAGATCCCAACTTTACCTTGAATGACTTCACGCCGACCACATTTAAGGAAGATTTGGCAAAACTAACTCAGCTGGGCTGGGAAATTGGGACCAACGAACAAGTGGACCGCCAAGAACCGGTCAATGGCGGCAACGGTTCGGTCGGCCCAGCAAATAAGGGTAATTATTCACTGGAAGGCTTGGAATATTGTACGAACCTCACCAAGCTTGAATTGAACGCAGACTTAAATAGAGGAAGTAAATTTCATCATGATGACATTATTGATGTCTCACCACTTGAAGGTCTGGAAAAACTCGAATATATCAACTTGTCAGGTAATCGAATTCAAGACATTTCACCAATTGCGGGTCTGAAGAATGTCAAGACTTTATATCTCAATAACAACTGCATCAATAATCTAAACACATTGGACGCTGAACAATATACCGAGGGATTTAACTACCTGGAGCAAATCGTCATTAAACCACTACAAGTGCTCCACTCCAACACCTACACTTGGAAAGCACCGTTTGTGGACGCCTTACCAAAAAACGTTAAAACCGAGGATAACAAACCATTCCAGCCTTACCAGCAAAAATTTCTCCGTCCGGGAACCCTTGCTTATGGCAACCCAACCGATACCAAGTACTCTCAAATTGACGTCTTCCGCAACGGCACCCGTGGGACTGGTGTGGCCCAGGGAACCACAACCATTAATGGTGATGATTTCACCTACACAAATTTGGCACCGCAAATCATCCCAACAGATCCCACTAACCCATGGGCCAGCTACTATCCAAACGCAACCGTCGTTAACAATACCTACACTTACTACATGATTGCGCAATATAACGTCTACCCAGGAGAACCGCTCTACGCAGCACTGAGCTACTTTATGCCATACGTCATTCAACCAGAAGAAGCCCAGCCGGTCACAGTTGAGTACGTCGACACTAACGGCAACTCAATTCATGCCTCAGCCACGATCAAAGGGGAAATCGATCAAGCCTTCGATCTTTCGACAGCCGATTACAAATTAAATATCCCAGGTTACACCTTCTCCAAATACGACCCGGCACAAACCGGTAAAATTACTGGAGAAAAGCAAACCTTTAAGCTCATTTACACTAAGAATTCAACACCGGTCAACCCGACGCCACCGACCACCCCAACACCAAATCCACCAACCAATCCGGAAACCCCAACTTTCCCAGTCCACCCAACCCCACCAAGCGGCACGCAGTTACCCAACTATGCCAAAACCACTGGTGAAGTCGTCTACTCACTGAAGAAGATTTACCTATACAAGAATCCAACCTTCAAAAAAGCTGAGCGACTGGTTGGTTATACTCAAAAGCCACGGGTCTTCCGACCAATGTTTGTGGTCACCGGCTACAGCTATTCCAACGCAGGCCGCTTACGTTTCAAAGTCGTCGATGTCAACCATGATAGTCCAACTGCGGGAATGACCGGCTACATCACCACCAAGTCCAGCTTCGTTTCTCCGGTTTACTACCAGGCAGTCCCAAAGTTCATCACCGTCATCAGCCCAAATGGAGTCATCGAATACAACGAAAAGGACCTCACCAAGCCAGTCCAGACGTTCAAGCAGGGAAGAATCCTAAAGGTCGAGTCAATCACCACCCACAACTTGACCACCCGTTACATGCTGGGCAATGGTAATTTCATCACTGCCAACCGTAAGCTGGTTATGAACGGTAAACAAAAGCAGCCAACCAGAGTGGTCGCCAAAAAAACAATCAACCGCTATACCACTGCCAATTTCACCAAGAAAAACGGTCACTACAAGAAAGGCGCCAAGATTAAAGTCAACTTCTACACCTATAGCCATGATGCGTCGAACACCAAGTCCGGTGCCAAGCGATTCGCTGTCAAGGGTGGCTATATTACCGCCAATTCGAAGTTTGTGAAAGTCTATTATAAATAATCACCCAAAAGAGGCGAGACATCATTCTTTGTCAGTTATGTCATCGTCTCTTTTGAGTTCCACTGTCATATAGATTAAACGTGGGACAATCGGCTGATCCCGGCCATTTAAGCAAATAATCCAGTTATTCCAAAACCAGGAATAACTGGATTATTTACTTAAATTCTGGGATCAAAGCGCCTCGCGCCCCACTCTTCATTTAATCTAAATACCCCTTGGTAGCTGCAATAATCTCCTGCAGCCCTTTCTTGGCATCCGAGAACATCATACTAGTTTGATCTTCACTAAACAGTGGGTTTTGGACACCCGCATAACCGGTACTCATGGAACGCTTAATGACAACGACGGACTTTGATTTATCAACATCCAAAATTGGCATCCCCGAAATGGCGTTACCCTTTTCACGGGCCAATGGATTGGTAACATCGTTAGCGCCAATAACCAGCGAAACGTCAGTATTTTCAAACATCGAGTTGGCTTCATCCAACTGTTTCATTTGATCGTAAGGAACGTTGACATCGGCGAGCAAAACGTTCATATGGCCAGGCATCCGGCCGGCAACTGGGTGAATCGCATAGTTGACGTTAATTCCGGCGTCCGTCAGCAATTTCGCCAATTCAGCGACTTCATGCTGAGCCTGAGCGGCAGCCAAACCATAACCGGGAACGATCATGACATTGTGCGCATAGGCCAGCTGCATGCCGACATCATCGGGTGTGGTCTTCTTAATGTTGGTTGGCACTTCGGCACCCGCACCGGTACTGCCGTTGGAATCACCACTACCGAAGCCGCCAGCAATAATGTTGGCAACTGATCGGTTCATTGCTTCGGCCATTTGCAGGGTCAAAATTGTTCCGGCAGCACCAACCAGCGCACCGGCGATAATCAAGACCTGATTGTCAATGACAAATCCGGCAAAGGCAACCGCCAAACCGGTAAAGGCGTTCAAAAGTGAAACGACCACCGGCATGTCAGCCCCACCAATTGGCAAGGTCATCAATAGGCCAAAAATCAAACTGGCTAACAATGCCAGTACCATAGGCCAGTAAGCGGAAGGAAAACCAATCATCCAAACACCGGCAACGATAATCGCTAACACTGCCAAGCCGTTAATCAATTTATCGCCGGGAAACGAAATCGGTTTGCCGGGGACGTGTCCGGACAATTTACCAGTCGCAATCAGCGAGCCTGAGAAGGTAATCCCACCAATAATAATGTCAAGCAGCACTGGAATGGAAAAGGCCAGGCTCAAAGAGGTACCGACAGCTTCGTGGGTATAATCGAAAATCCCAATTGTGGCAGCGGCACCGCCACCAACGGCGTTAAACAGTGAAACTAATTGAGGGACATCGGTCATTGGCACTTTGCGTGCGCGGATAACCCCATACAAAATTCCGATTAACAGACCGGCAAACAATACCGTCCAGCCGATCAACGTAATCTGACCCTTGGCGATAATTTCAACTAAAATCATGACAACTGCCATGGCCATCCCAAGTCCGGAAAGTAAATTACCATTCCGGGCTGTCTTTGGGGAGCGCATCATGTGAACACCAATTACGTAGCAGACCGCTGACAGCAAGTAAATTAGGGAAGCAATCGTTTTAAGGAGTGACATTATTTGTCGCCTCCCTTGTCAGCTGAATTCGGCTGTTTTTTCGGCCGGTTAAACATTCCCAGCATCCGGTCAGTCACGGTGTAACCACCGGCGACGTTGACAGCTGCAAAGAATGCGGCCAGAAATGCCAACAGGTAGAAATACCAGCTGCTGGCTTCTGCAGCAATCACAAAGGCACCGACAACGACGACGCCATGAATCGCATTGGCCCCAGACATCATTGGCGTCTGCAGGGTCGAGGGAATTTTACTCATAACTTCAAACCCAACGAGCAGGCTCAAAACAAAAATGGCTAAATTCGTATATAATTCTTGACTCATAATGGCTAATCCCCCTTCTCAGCTGACTTGTCGTCAGAATCGGCAGGGGCAGCATCGTCTTCAGCCGGTTTTGAAATTGGCAGGTTCAGCGCTTTTCTGACTCGTTCAGAAATAATTTCGCCATGATCGGTCGCAACCAACTGGCTCATTACATCATCTTTTAAATCGATGGTAATTTGAGCATCCTTATCAGCAACATCATTAATCACTGCCTGAACGTTCTTGGAGAACATTTCAGAAGCCGACGTTGCCATTTCACTGGCTAAATTCCCGGCCCCAATCAGTTGAACACCGGAATCGGTGATCACTGTTTGATCGGGCTTTGATCCAGCGACATTACCACCCAAATCACTGGCAGCCAAATCAACGAAGACGCTACCTGGTTTAGCATTATCAACGGCGGCTTGAGGAACCAGCAGCGGCGGTTTTCTTCCAGGAACTTGCGCGGTGGTGATGACAATATCATTTTGTTTGATAAACCCAATTAATTCGTCTTGCTGCTGCTTTTGCTCATCAGCAGACAATTGACGGGCATAACCGCCTTCACCGACGGCACTGACTGAACTGGTGAGAAATTCGGCACCGAGTGATTCAACTTCGCCTCGAGACGCTGGACGAACATCATAACCGGAAACAATTGCTCCCAGCCGTTTGGCAGTTCCAATGGCTTGCAGGCCGGCAACTCCGGTCCCTAAGACCAACACCTTGGCAGGCTTGGCAGTCCCCGCAGCAGTGATCATCATTGGGAAATAACGGGCGAATTTGTCAGCAGCCACCAAAGCAGCTTTGTAACCGGCAATTGAGGCTTGTGAACTTAAGACATCCATGCTTTGGGCACGGGAAATGGTCCGCGGCAGCAGTTCAAACGACAGCGCCGTGACCTTCTGTTTAGCAAGTTTTTGCACCGAGTCCAAATCGGTCAAGGCCTTCAACAAGCCAATTAAAATCTGTCCCTCATGCAACTTGCCCAAAGTCTCTGAATCAGGTAAATCAACCGTCGCGATCACATTGGCCTGACTAACTGCATCATCTCGGCTAACGACTTTTGCGCCGGCATCTTGATAGGCTTGGTCGGAAAAATAAGCATTCTGACCAGCGCCCTGTTCGATCATAACTTCAAACTTGCTGTGAACTAATTTCGCAGCCACATCCGGTGTGATTGCCACACGGTTTTCATCGCCAGATTCCTTTAAAGCAGCAATAATCGTAGACATTAAAGCGACCCCCTTCACAATCATTTTGCAAACGCTTTATACGGTTCAAGGCTAGTCCTCTTCATCGAGAATTGCAATGGTTTGTGATTAACTTTACAAGCATAGAAAAACGAACCAAAAAGTTATTTTCGGTTCGTCCTTGTTTCAAAGTATCACTTGTGACCGTTAGTTAGTGATTAACCATGCCGGTATTAGGAACTTCAGAATTCAAAGAATCGACAACCGAATTGTCATCAATGACATCCAGATGTTCATTCTGCTTGCGATTAGTTTCACGTCGTTCCAACTCTTTGACAATTTCGGCATGTTTCTCGTCAGTCAAGTCGTAGCCAAAGTAAAAGACAATGCAGGAAATCGCACTGGCAATCGCTGGCACTAAGAAATATACGGCACTAATGCCGGAGATTGTGCTGGCAGATTGAGGTTGATTGGCAACATATCCGGTCATTGTCAAAGCAAGACCAGGAATAAAGCCGGCGACCCCTTGGGCAATTTTCCGCACAAAACTGTAGCCGGAATAAATAATTCCTTCTGAGCGAATCCCGGTTTGCAACTGACCGTATTCAATCACGTCATTCACAAACGCAAAGGCGACGGTCCCACTAAAGCCCAGGAACATGTATGAAATCGTGTTGACGATCAGATAAGGAACAACGTGTGAGCCGGTGATAAAAAAGTTCACCAGTTCGGCTGCAATGAATCCCAGTGTTGCGTATATTGCAACGTTCTTCTTACCAATTTTCTTAACCAACGGCGTGGCAAAGATCACCGCTGGAATAATCGATAAAGCACTCAATAGACTCACAATACTAACGATTCCGACCTGTCCCAAAACGTACTGGAAGTAGTATAGCTGAATACCCATTTTAAGGAACATCGAGCCAACACTAAGAATCGTGAAAATGGATAGAATAATGAACGGACGGTTGGTTAACAGTCCCTTGATTGACTTGAGACCATCCCCCTTTTGGCGGGGCTTATGGTCAATGATGCGTTCTTTGGTTCCGGAGTAACAGAGAATCTGTGAAACAACGCCGGCGGCAGCAAAAATCGCGACCGTGGCAATGTAACCAATTTTAGGCGTCGCAAAGATCGCTACCAGTGGAATTACCACTGCTCCGGTAAGCAAGGCGGCCATTTGCCCAGTTAAGTTGCGCGCGGCAGCCAAAGAAGTCCGATCACCGGAATCCATAGTCATAGCTGCTGCCAGCGAACCATAAGGAATATTTACAACGGAGTAACAAAATCCCATGATGTTATATGAAACGAAGGCATAGATGATCCGCCCGGTCTCACCAAAATTAGGCGTGACAAAACAGGCAACTGTTGCAATTCCCAGGAATAATGAGCCATAGAGAATGTATGGGCGAAACTTTCCGCGTTTGGAAATATGCTGACGAGAATCCACGAAGGCACCAACACTGGTATCTACAAAGGCATCGAAGAATTTGGCGATCAGGAAAATCAACCCTCCCCAATAGGCTGGGATCTGTAAAACATCGGTATAGAATTTTAGTAAGAACAGCTGAGCAAATTGAAACATCAAGCCGTTGCCCAAATCCCCCAATCCATAGGCTACTTTTTCACGCATTTTGAGTTTTTCTGTTTTCAAGGTAAACCCCTCCTTAATCATGTGCTGGTTCTTAGTTTGTTAAGCGCTTTCATTTGAAGCAATAAAAAACCGGCGCACGCGGAATCACGTGTTCCGGTTCGAAAATTAACGATATTATTTTTTATAACCAAAGTTAGGAATCTTAGTCCAACGGGCTTTCAAGTAACGGACAACCATCTTCGGTTCCCGTGATCTGGTGAAAATTCCTTTCTTATTACCCTGAACCCGTTGAATGCCAAATTTGGTCTGGAAGTCAGCGAAGTTCCACAATTGTTCACCGACAAAGTGTGGAAACTCATCGAAGACCTTGCTGGCCATTCGATAGTAGTCTTCCTGGAATTCTTCGGAGAATGGCTCGTCATAATTGCTGTGCAGCCCCGGAATGGTGTCAGCACCGTATTCAGTATACATAATGGGTTTATCCGGGAATTTGTCAGAATATTCCTGCAGCTCATCGCGGGTTGCTTGTTCAGCCATCTTCAAATCACCATTACCAACATACCAGCCATAATAGCGATTCAAGGCAATCACATCAACCAATCCGATACAGTTATCCGTCTTCGGGGTGGCCATCATGATGCTGGTGTAGGTGCAGGGCCGCTTTTGGGGGTCCAGTTGACGGGCTTCATCAAATAGCGGCTTGAAGTATTCATATGACCCTTTTGAAAAGGTTGCCGCTTCGTTAGCAATCGACCACATTGCGACACAGGCATGGTTCTTGTCACGATCGATGATTTCTTTGATTACCTGCTTGTGGGCGTCGGCGGTCTTTAATTTGGTCCAAGTATCGTCTTGGTAGTCGTCGCTCTCAAGCATTGACACATCAAACCCAAAGGTTACCATCAATCCGACAGCCGGCGTTTCATCGATCACCACAATTCCTTCGCGATCACATAACCGCATCATTTCCTCGGAGTATGGATAGTGGGAAGTTCTAAACGAATTAGCGCCCATATCCTTCATCAAATTAATATCCAAGACATTGACCGGTTGGTTGATTCCCCGACCATGAACGTATGAATCTTCATGCTTGCCAAAGCCTTTAAAATAAAATGGTTCGCCGTTAATTAAGAACTGGGCGTTTTTAACTTCAATCTTGCGAACACCAAAGTCTTCTGAATAGGTATCGATCACTTCACCATTTCGGCTGACCGTCACTTTTGCGGTATAGAGATAGGCGTTCAACGGCTGCCAGAGATGAACGTGGTCAATATGCAACGTGGTATCGGCAGAAGTGCCGCTGACTACCGGCTGGCCGTCTTGGTCCAAAATGGTCACTTTAACTCCATCAATCTCCCCATGGGTAGCAACTTTGACCTGAACATCAGCACTGGATTCAGCCAAATGGACGTCTGGAACGACTGTGATATCGCTGATATAGTCAGCTGGCGTCGAGTAGATTTTAACTGGTCGTTGAAGACCGGCATAGTTAAAGAAATCAAAGTTTTCGTCAACGTGGCGGAGCTTGTGGCCATCTTGGTCAGTGCTTTCCGAATAGTTGCCAACCGGCAGAGTCGTGTAATCAAGAATATTGCTGAGTTTAACGGTTAAGCGGTTGTCGCTGTCTTTTAGATAATCGTTAATTTCTACTTCAAATGGTGTAAAGCCACCCTTATGATGGGCAATTTCCTGGCCGTTGAGGTAAACCCAAGCTTCATGAGTGGCGGAGCCAAATCGCAAAACTAACCGCTGGCTGCGCAATGGTTTGGCAATATCAAAATTAGTTTCGTACCACACAAAGCCGTTGTGCTCACGAATCTTCTTTGACGCGGTTTGATCATTGAAGGAAGCCGGAACCGAAATGACATCTTCAGTTGGCAACGGCCGTTTGGGATCGATTGGCGTGATCTCCTCATCGATCATAAATTTCCAGAGTCCTGATAAGTCCAGAACCGTTCTGCTGGGTGTTGTGAGTGGGTATAACATAGTTAAAATCCTCCGTTCGTTAGTCAGTATTTGGATCACTGCTTTTCAATGTCTTTAATATAGGCTAAACTGGGATCGAATACTTATCCAATTTTTACTTAAATCGCATTTTATTGACTTTTATGTAACCGCTACCAGAAAGGAGCTTGACGATGACCGTGTATGACAACCAATCAACTGCTGAACTGATTCATTCCCTGACCCAAATTGATATTGCCATCATTCAAAAAGACGGCACCCCCGTGGTGCAAATTCAAGAGAACGTGTTACCCGCCTTCCACCGGCTCAACGAGTTTGATCCGATCTTTCAACAAATTGAGCAATTCCACGCTAATGAGTACCTGACTTACACGGATTCCGCCCAGCTGAGCTACGTGGCGGCCCGCCTTGACCAACCTGACGACCAAGTTGTCGTCTTAGGACCGTTCCTGACCACCACTCTGACCATTGACGGAATCAATGACATCGTAGCGATGAATTCCTATACCATCAGCGAACATCGGCAACTCACCCAGTTGTACCAAAGTTTGCCGGTGCTGGCAGAAGATAAAATCAACGACTTGGCCACTTTGATGACCAACTTATTTTCCCGACAGCTAGCCACCGCCCACGAAAAAGCCAAAGTAACCCATGGCCCTCAGCCAATTGAAAGATCGTTGATGACGGTTAACAGCGATCATCGGGCGCAAATCGAAGCCAACTACGCAAACGAAGCCAAAATCACCAATGCGATTGCTTCAGGCGATCAAGTTGCCGTCCACCGTCTCAATACAACCATGACCAAGATATTTGATTCCTTCTCGAATCGAATTCCAGGCAAGCCATTACGCTCCTCAAAAAATATCTGCTTTGTTTTCAATACTATTTGTCGAATTGCCGCGCACAAAGGCGGCGTCCACCCAGTTTATCTCAACGACATTTCTGAAAAGTACGCCTTGTTAATCGAGCGCCAAAACACGCTTCAAGGTTTACACATCTTAGTCCACTCAATGACGCGGGAATATTGCCAACTGGTTCTTACCCTCTCAACTTCCGGCTATTCCCCAATGATTCAACGAGCGGCTGACTATATCCTGCTGAACTTGGGGCACCCGATCACGCTCAATCAAATTGCCCAATCTATCGGCACCAATCCGTCCTACCTTTCAAGAAAATTCAAGCAGGAGGTCGGCATGACCATCACCGATTACGTCAACCACCGCCGGATCGTTTTGGCAAAACAATATTTGAGCAGACCAACGCCCTCGATTACCGACATCGCCTTGATGACCGGATTCAACGATTTAAATTATTTCATCAGAGTTTTTAAGAAGCTGACAGGCCAGACACCACTGCAATTTCGGCAAAAGCCGACCGGTTCAGGGATTCAAAAGTAAGGTATAATGGCGTTAACAATCATTTCCAGGAGGTATTTCATGAAAATTAATCAGTTTGCATATGTTCCCACTGATCATCACACTATTGTCAAAGAGTTGGCGGATGTCCATTTCTTAACCGCCCAAACCAAAAAGATGGCAGATCCGGTCATGCTTTATCGCCAATTCCTGCTGAAATTCTTCATTGAAAAGCAGAGCTTGGCCACTCGGATTCAAAAGGTTGCTAATTTGATGGCAACCCCCACTCTAAATGCCTATGAGTTCACGACAACTCAAGCTGCCGTCAGCAAGTTAGCCTTTTATAACGTTGGCTTGCAGCTGTTGGGATTTGAAGTTGGTCTGGACTTCGAGTTGAACGACCCGTTTTCCGCCATGAAAAAATATCGACTGCCAATGGCGGTTGTCGACGATACGCTCGACCGCAATCAGGTCATTGACGCCTGGTACAAACTGCTTAATACGCGAACCAAATTTGGCCAGACCTTGATTGATTATTTGGCGGGTCAAGGCTACTATCACCAATTCTTCGGAACCGATGAACTGAAACAGCCGCTCATCTTTAACGGTAAATCCCAGGCCGTCTTTGATACCACTAAGCTCATCCGCGACGTGGTTTACGTTGAAGCGCCCTTGGACAATGACCATGATGGAAAACGAGACCTCTTGAAAACTGAAATCATTCGTCCGGGAGAAACTGAAAACGGCTTGAAGGTACCGGTTATTTTCACTGCCAGCCCTTACGACCAAGGGACTAACGACCACCAAGCCGATCAAATGACCCACGACGTTAATCAGGAAAAATTAACCCGCAAGCAACCCAACCATCTGAGTTATGAGGACGTTAAGTTCGATTACGACAATCATGATTTGCCGGAGCCACGAACCATCAAGGATACCAACAAAGTCGCTGAAGAATCATTTGTTAAAACCTGGACTTATTCACTGAATGATTACTTCCTGGCGCGCGGCTTTGCGGTGGTCTATTCATCCGGTGTCGGCACTAAAGATTCTGACGGCGTCCGAACAACCGGAACGCCTGACGAAACCATCAGTGCCACTTCGGTCATCGAGTGGCTGCATGGCGATCGGACCGCATTTACCAATCGGTCCGATCAAATTGCCATTCCGGCTTGGTGGTCCAATGGTAACGTCGGGATGACCGGGCGCTCGTATCTTGGCACCCTCTCAACGGCGGCCGCAATGACTGGCGTTGACGGACTCAAGACCGCTGTGGTTGAAGCCGGCATCTCTAACTATTACGATTATTATCGAGAGAACGGCTTGGTCGTCGCTCCCGGCGGCTTCCAAGGTGAAGATACTGACGTCTTGGGTGAACTCACCTTTAGTCGTGAGCAGTCGGCTGCCGATTACCTCAAAATAAAGGACACTTGGTTGGCCCAGTTGAAAAAACTGACTGCTGGCCAAGACCGGGTAACTGGCAGTTACAACAGTTTTTGGGATAACCGAAATCTTCTGAAGAATGTCAATATCAAGGCTGACATGCTGCTAGTGCACGGTTTGAACGATTGGAATGTTAAATTGTCTCACGTTTACAACCTCAGAAAAACGTTAAAGAATGAAAAGATTACCCAAAAATTAGTCCTTCATCAAGGACAACATGAATACCTCAACAACTTCCGCTCAGTCGATTTCACGGATATCGTCAATCTCTGGCTAACTAACAAATTGTTGGCGGTCGATAATCAAGCTAACCAGATTGTGCCGGATGTTTTGGTACAGGATAACGCTGAACCGGAAACGTGGAACACCTACAAAGACTGGGGCGGCAACGTTAAAGAAATTCCCCTTGACGATAAGCGCTGGACAGATCTGAACGAGAACCATTCATTTAGCGATCAATTGCCAGACGATTTATTTAAGGACTACATCGAAAACACCAAGAAGTGGCAGAAGGCCCTATTTACCAAGAATCATTCCAAGCTTGATAAACACAGTATTAAACTCGTGTCCGAGCCACTGGACCAAGATATCACCGTGGATGGAAGAGCGACGATTACCTTGCGGGCTGCCAGCAGTGCGGATTTAGGTTTATTGAGTGCGGCGCTGGTTGATTATGGGATCGAAAAACGGTTGACCGCTGTCCCCCAAATTTTGTCTGCCCAGCAGATTATTACCGGTTACCAATGGCGGAAAGACGATTTGAAAGAATTTTTGCCTGAGAAAAAAGCATCGGCTTACAAGAAGTTCACCGATGCCCATATGAATATGCAAAATCGCACCAACAATTATCAATCGGACGACCTGAAGCCCGGCCAATACTACAACTTCACCATGGCATTTCAGCCAACATTTTGGCGCTTGTTGAAAGGGCATCAACTTGGATTGATCATTTACGCCACTGATATGGACTACACCATCCGCAGTAATCAGGATATTTCCTACACAGTTGATCTGAGCGCTTCAAAGATTGAATTACCATTGTTGACTGCCGATGATAACCAGGGATAAATGTGATATGATTTTTATAAATAACAATAAGGATAGGTGATTTTATGAAGACAGGAACAAAAATCATTACTTTGGATAACGGCTATCACTTATGGACCAATACCCAAGGCACAGGCAACATTCATTTGTTAGCATTGCATGGCGGCCCCGGCGGCGAACATGAATATTGGGAGGACGCAGCCAAACAACTCAAGAAGCAAGGCTTGGACGTGCAAGTCACCATGTACGACCAATTGGGTTCATGGTATTCTGACAGTCCTGATTTCAGCGATCCCAAGAACCGCAAAGATATTTTAAACTACGATTATTTCTTAAACGAAGTTGACGAAGTTCGTGAAAAGCTCGGGTTGGACAACTTTTATCTCATCGGCCAATCATGGGGCGGCCTGTTAGTTCAAGAGTACGCTGCCAAGTTTGGTCAACATTTAAAGGGTGCCATTATTTCTTCCATGGTTGATCGAATTGACGATTACACCAAGCATCTCGAAGAAGTCCGCGAGAAGGCATTAACTCCGGAACAAGTGGCTTACATGAAGGATTGTGAAGCCAAGGGTGACTACGACAACGACAAATATCAATCATACGTTGATATTTTGAATAAGGGATACATTGACCGGAAGCAGCCTTCCAAGCTGTCGCATCTGATCGATGTTACTAACACCGATATCTATGGCGCTTTCCAAGGCGATAACGAATTCGTTGTCACTGGTAAATTGGCTGAGTGGAACTTCACCGATCAATTAAAGAACATCAAGGTGCCAACACTGGTCACATTTGGTGAACATGAAACCATGCCAATCGAAACTGGTAAGCGCATGGCACAAATGATTCCAAACGCCAAATTCGTCTCAACACCAGAAGGCGGCCACCATCACATGATCGATAATCCGGATGTCTACTATGATCATCTGGCAACCTTTATCCGCGAGGTGGAGAGTGATACGTTTAACAAGTAGAGTGTGACGAGCAACGGGTGATGCGGTGTGTAAGGCCGGAAAGATTGAAATCCCGGGCTTGGATTTAAAGCTTTTTGGACTTACACGTTAGACAAACTATATTACGTCAAGGAAAAATAATGACTTTATTGAAGTTTATTACCCCATTTTTGAGCGTATAAGAAATAAGCTTCAAAAATAGTTATTTTTTGAATTTGATAATTA